>Ga0209191_1001301_pt1 | contig 16597 bp, 14 predicted proteins | sample S_130626_EF_Meta_FD_187320 | JGI IMG/M metagenome (GOLD analysis project Ga0209191, IMG submission 187320) | Freshwater microbial communities from Lake Simoncouche, Canada to study carbon cycling - S_130626_EF_MetaG (SPAdes) (version 2) | ecosystem: Environmental > Aquatic > Freshwater > Lake ...
ACAAAGCGTTCTTGTTTTCTAAGTCGCCGTCGTCCATTACCAGTGTATGCCCGCCTTTGCGTCCAATCACTGTGACATCTTGAGGTTTAACTGCACCTGTGCTGAGTTGCTTGCGTATGGTAGCAGGATCTAGTCCACCTTGATAGATTGGTTGACCCGGCGTGGATATTCCATACACTGTGCTCGGGCTTTCTCGCTGTGCATTAGATATGATCGGTCCTCGCTCGGGATCTTTGTCTAGTCCTTGTTGGAAAAATATAGCTGCTTGATAACTGTGTACTGGTTTGGCTTGATCAAAGAATCGTGGATTTTTATCTATCTGTTCGTTGGTTGTGTTGATCTCAGTAACCGGAAGTTGTGGAGCATTTGCAAAATATGCTGCTTGAGTTTTGTTTTGTGTCACATACTGGGCTTGTTTAGCAGCGCCAATTGCAGGCAACATGTGATTTAAACTGTTGTTAATCACACTGCCAACGTAGTAGCCCTGATCAGGATCGCCCTCAACAAAGAAACACATGACCAGTGTTCCCATATCTGGAGGAGTAAACCACATGCCATAGCTTTGTTGATTGCCCGGATACGATCCTGCACCTGCACTGGTACTGTTTTTTTCTGTAGTACCATAGAACGGTGACAAATAACGCACCCAACGCCATGTTTCCGGATTGGTACTGGGTTGGCCTGTAGCAAACTGTTCAATAAAAACTTGTACACGCCCAGTACGGGTAGCATCAATGTTGTTGACAATTCGGCCAATGAATGGGCCCATCTCGGCAGGTGTGCCGCCGCGATCAAACTTGAAATTCTTTGTTCTGCCCGACGCTTGATTTGTATTAGTTGCCATTACAACATATTTCCTTTATTGTGGTTTACCTTGATCATCATTTACAATTCCCTGCTGTGGGTTATACGAAGCAACTGGAGTGTTGGCACCGTTACCGTAAACAAAGCCGCCACCCAATACTGGTGGTGCAGGAACTGGATTCACAACTTGTACCGCTGTATCTACCGTGGATGGGTCAGCTGGTCTAAGTTCTGCATTGTTAATTGATGCGATTGAATTGGGTGTTGATGATTCAATATTTACTGCTGACGGCGCACGGTCTCGAACATTATTAATGTTGTATACAGATGCACCGGCTAGTAATGCTGCGCCTGCTTGTGCTCTTTGTGCAGGATCCAGAACATTGTTGATGCTGCCCACAGATACTGTGCCGGTTGCTGGATCAGTTTTTCTACCTGTGTCGCCGGCAGCTACAGCATTCTTGGCAGGTGTTTGCAACCATGTTCCAGTGAGCTCTTGAGTGAACTTTCCACCACGAAATTTACTTTTTACACCAGTGGCTTGATACGATATTGCTTGTTGAGCAACGCCTGCTTTGCCAGCAGTCCGGTTGGAACCAAAGTTATTTTGTCCTGGATCCATAAGACCAGTTGTGGTATTGTAGTCAGTTGGCTTGTTCCAGGCAAATTCAAAATACGCTGCACTCGAAGTGAAGTTGATGCTGCCGTCGGCAAAAAATGGCGATGTGCTAAATTTCCCCGGCTGTATGTTAGTTGGAGGTGGAATCCACGCAGGATCTCCTAGTATGTTCAACGCAATAGTAGCAGTATCAACTGTGTACAGATAGTCAGCAGCATTGGCACCAGGCTCAAATGTATTGCCATCACTGCCTTGCCTAGCTTGATTACTAGCAGGCATGTATCGTTTTTTCCATTGTTCTCTGCTGTTGACTCGACTGGCCGTAGATTCATTGCCTGCTCTGATAGATGCGTCACTGGTCAATGCCTGTGTCCATGCGTTGTTGTAATTTTGTTCAAATTGTATAATTTGGGTATTTTGTCCGGTGAACCAGTAGTTGTAAACTTTATGTACACCTCTAAAAGAATTGTTATCAAAGTATTCACTTTGAACAGGAACTTGATAAGGTGCAATGATATAAGTCATTCTATATGCAAAATCATTCTGCTTGGGATCATACTCCAGTTGCTCTGCTTGGCAAGTGATATTAAACCACGCAAAGTTTTGTGCAGGTTTTCCGTTGTCTTTCCATGTATTGGTTTTTGTATTCCATACCACTTTTTGTTGATCTGTAATGTAGTTACTGTTACGCAATACTGTATCAATAAACTGTATGATCTGTTGTCCAGCGGTAGCAGATCGCTGTCGCACAGTGGGACTCATGTTTTGTTTTTCGCTCAGCAACTCATCAGCAGCAGTAACTTGCAATGATCCGCCAGCAAAACTTTTATCAAATGCTTCCGGTGGCACCACGGTAGCATTGCTCAACAGAGGATCAGCAAATTTAATTTCGTATATATCAGGTATTATACCTTTAGATGTAGCTATAGCTCCCCAGTAGGCGTTAAGTGCTGCAATTAACCCTGTGCCTACTTGAGTTGCACCAGGTTTTGGTGCAGCATCAGCTTTGGGAGGTGCAAGGCCAGCAGCAGAGTTGGCCGCTAGGCTTTCTCCTGGTTTGCCAGAAAATCTTGGTTGTGGTAGTAAATTATCAGCCATGTTATCCTCCCCATCCATTGTTGCCTGCGGCAGCTAATATGGCTTGTGCCCGTTGTTGAGGATCTTGAACGTTGTTGCTGCCCGGAGGTGATGTTTGTATAGGAATACCATTCCTGGTTTGGTCGCCTGCTGCTTCGCTAGCTGTTTGCTGTGCCACAGTTCCGACCAGGATGTCTTTGACTGTGGTTCCTTGAAATTGGAAGTTTTGCGGGATACTGCCTCGATTGGTACTGAATCCTGTGGCTGTGCCCGGCACTACTCCAGCAATCTGATATTCAACCAGCTTGTTGGCCACTTTAAAATCAATATTGCTAATAATAAAAGGAATAAATTTTTCCACTGCTGCTTGATTGTCTGTGACTCCGGCTCGTCGTGCGATTGGCTGTATGAGATTTCCGTCCACATCGTATCCATAAAATCTTATTACCATCACGTACATTGCAGCAGAGTAATTTGGTGCAACTCCTGGTTTGGTAATATTTTTCTTGCTGTACAAATCTGCCACTGCACTGTACAGATTATCCAACAAAGAAATCCCATTAGGTTCAGTTATGGTAAAAGTTAAATCACTAAATGTGGCTGCGCCGCCAGTGGCCGTTCCGCCATACGCAACATTGAATTCAAGATTGTCAATGTAATAGTCCAGCGGGAAAAATGGACTGCGTCCATATTTTACTGTGCCCGATGTGGATGCAGCCTGTTGTGGATCAACTGTTTGATTTGGTACATTATTGTTTACTGGTGCTCCACCACTTTGTACTAAAAGATAATACCCTTCAAGATTTCTTTTTGGAGATTTAACCAGCTTGTTGTAGGTGTCAGGGTCCACTAGATACCAGCTGAGACTGTAGGTATAACTGGCATAGTAATCTAAAATATTGTCTTGTGATATAATTGCATTGGCTGCACCGCCATACAGTTCATCTAGTCTATTTCGCACAGCATTGGTTGTGGGCTGTGCAGCATCATCGCCGCGAGCTCCTACTCCGCCTTGTGTGGCATTGTTAATTGGAGTATTGTTAGGCAATGCTCCTTGATTTTGCAAACTGTTAAATTCTGCTCGTTGTCGAGGATCCAAGAATGTGCTGCCAAACGGCGGAGCCGGTAACGCACCAGATGGTTCCGGTGATGGTATAGCTTGAGTATTATTCAGCGTTCTTGTTTCAGCATCGGTGCCTAGATCAGCATTACCATTTTCAGTGGTAGCAGGAGGATTAGCATTGGACTCTACCGCAGGTAGTTTGTTGGTGATGCGACCATCTGGAGTTTCAACTTGCTGCTGCGGTGCTGCTGCATTAGTATTGGCCTGATCATCTCTGGCCACTTGTGCTTGTACTGTGGTATCGCCTGCACTACTAGGTGCCGCATTGAGTTGCGTTTGTGCAGCAGCCAATCTAGATTCTAGATTTAGTATTGTGGCTTGTATAGTAACAATGGATGATTCAGCGGCAGCTCTTTTGAGAGGGCTGAGATTAGGGGTAGATAACTCAGCTTGTAGTTCACTGAGATAAGTGCGATAATACACAAGATCTCGATTGATATTACGAATTTCAACATCAATAGCAGCCATGTTTAGAATCCTAACACACTACGTAATGTGGTTATTTTAGGTAGATAAATCTGCACACCTGCTTTGAAATCCAGCGGAGGTGCTGTGAGTGTGTTGGGGTTGCGTTGATAAAACACCCACCACAGTCCGGGATTATCATACAAATCTAATGCCAATAGATCAGGTCTATACTGATATGTTTGATTGAGCTGCATGAGCCGATCATCACTTTCTTTAGGAATAGCACGATTGGCCATCACATCCAAGAAAAATTGACTATACCCTGTGGTATAGTATGCGCTAGTTGAGTCGTATGTGGCCATTACCAGAATCCTCCTTTGATCAAGTCACCGTTGGCAAAGCTCTTGAGACTGAATACCTGGCTGACCTGGGCACGAGTTTGCATGGGCAATAGATTTATTGTACAATCAATCTTGGTGGGCACATAAGTTGGTGAATTTTTGCCCAGCGTTGGTGGCGCCTGTGGACTTGTGATAGCACCTTTGTTAATACCTTGACTGGAGAACAAGTTTTCCAATCGCTTGATAGCACCTGTTATGGGGTTGGTAGGCAAGTCTTGTCTTGTTCTGCGGGTGATCAAATTAGTGCCATTGATGTTGGTACTGCCTGCACGGATGTAGTCTACATCGTTGGGCAAGCTGTATTGAAAACTTTGAACTACACAAGGATGTGCTGCAAACTGATATTCCCCAAGGCCGGTGAGATACACCATCGGTGGCGGAGCACCACGTTGTGCATCTTGCCCATAGAACATTTTTGTTACTGATCTGAAAAAATGTATCACCGCCAACAAATAATTAGCTTCAGCGGTGTCCTGTGCTGTGAAGGTTGCAGTGAGACTCACAGCATCAGTATAACTGTTTTGATAGAAATACCCTTTATAGTTAGAATGAGTAAGATCATAACTACTATAGTTAGCTTTGTATGCTATGTCAATCTTGGGCATGTATGGAAATATCACTCCTCCGGTTTGAGCCAATGGTTGTAATATACCAGGGCTGGATGCATTATACAAATAGTTGGCCCCGGCAGCAAGACTCAGCCTCACACGCCAATCACCGTTGTTGACCAATTTTCGTTGAGCTTCTAATACTGCTTGGCGCTGTGCTAATTGTGTGCCAACCACAGCTTGTGAATTTTGGGCAATAAGTCTATTTGTTTCGGCTGATGATTCATTAGGAGTAGCATCTAAGTTTAATCTAGTCAGGCGTGCAGTCTCGGCATCACTTTGTTCTACATTTTCGGCTGCGTTAGCAGCTACTCGAGCGTCCACGCCTGTGGCGTCATCACCGTAAGGGAATTCTTGTGCTGCTGCTGCATTAGCAGCTACTTGAGCATCTACTCCAGTGAATTCATCCACTGCTTGTGCCTCTGCATTAACTATAGGAGGAGGAGGTGTTCCTGCGATCACACGTGGATCAACCACTGGTTCAGCTGTGTTGGCTGCGGCTTGAGCATCTATGCCAGTGAATTCATCCACTGCTTGTGCCTCTGCATTGATCGTAGGAGGAGGCGGTGTTCCTGCGATCACACGTGGATCAACAACCGATACAGATGCAGTCTTCAAAGGAGGCTGTGCATCTACAGCAATGCTAGGTTGTGTATAGGATACCTGTGTCAATCCTGACTCTGCAACAGTTCCGCCAGCACCGGGTATTATTGCACCTGTGTTGGCATTTGTGCCGTATCCGTATGAAGATGCAGCAGCACTAACTCCAGACTGCGCCGTGGCTTCGGCCACTGTGAGTCCTTGTTGTATCAATTGATTGAATGCGGTTGCGTTGCTTTTTTCGTATGCCATGATAATTCCCTATTCTTTATTTACCCAAAAAATAAACCGCCCAGTTTATAACTATTGACAAACTGGAAAAATGTGCTATAATAAATAATATTTTAAAGGATCTCGCCCTAATGGCAACCATTACAAGAGCAACACCAAAAACCAACTATCTCAACAACAGAGATATTCTCAAGGAAATTCACCTTAGCAAAAAAAATTACTGTGCATTTAGAGACCCTGCCCTGGATCATCAATACGATATCATCCTGCCAAATGTAAGCAAGATCAATCAAAAAAGCACAGCCGAAGCACGTAGAAATCGAGCAGATCGCATCAAACGTGAAACTGGTGAGATCATCGATCCTAAAAAAATCCCCAACACAGACATTGTTTTTCGTGTCATGACCTGGGAACACATACCCATGGCACCCAAAAAGATTACCAAAGCAGCAGCCAAAAAACGCAAATTGGAAGAGCTGCTGGAACTGGATGATCCTATAGAAGAAGATCCACTGGCAGGCCTGATTGACGAACCCATGCTAGATCCCACACACATGCGAGTGAACTTTCCTCCATTCTTTCACTATCGTGTGGATGAGAACAAAGTTCCGTTTTTGGTAGGCAAAAGCCATTGGTGTGGAGATTTAGAAACCGGAGAGTTTTCTAAAGATCACGGTGAGATGACTAGAACCCTTGCCCGGATGTTTATGAAACTGTGCGAACGATATGCCACAAGATCAAACTGGAGAGGATATACTTACAATGAAGAAATGCGTGGACAAGCCCTGTTGCAACTCAGTCAAATCGGACTGCAATTTGACGAATCAAAATCGCAGAACCCTTTTGCGTATTATACTGCCGCTATCACTAATAGCTTTACTCGTATCCTAAACATTGAAAAGAAGATGCAGAACATACGTGACGACATCCTGGAGATGAACGGACTCAATCCTTCATGGACTAGACAGAATTCCGGCAAACACAGTATGGAAGCCATGTCCGGTCCGGTTGTAAGCACCTTGGATGAGTAGTATAATTAAAGGATGAGTAATCTATTCCGAAAAGCCGCAATCTTCACTGACATCCACTTTGGCCTAAAGAGCAACAGTGTCACTCACAATGAGGACTGCTTGAACTTTGTAAAGTGGGCTACTTCCAAAGCCCGAGCAGAAGGTTGCGAGACCTGCATGTTCCTAGGCGATTGGCACAACAACCGAGCCAGCCTTAACATTGTCACGCTGAATTATAGCCTTCGAGCACTGGAGCACATGAATGACAATTTTTCTAGTGTTTATTTCATTCCAGGCAATCATGATTTATACTATCGCGATAAACGTGATATCCAAAGTGTTGAATGGGCCAAACATTTACCCAACGTTGAAATCTGCAATGACTGGGTCACAGCCGGTGATGTGATCATTGCTCCCTGGCTTGTGGGTGATGATTTCAAGCGTATCTCTCGACTAAAAGGCAAATACATGTTTGGGCACTTTGAACTGCCTGGTTACTTGATGAATGCCATGGTAGAGATGCCAGATCATGGTGAAGTACGACGGGAAGACTTCAACAACTTTGAACATGTGTTTACCGGGCACTTCCACAAACGACAGACCAAGAAAAACATCACCTACATTGGCAATGCGTTTCCGCACAACTATGCCGATGCAGGTGACGATGATCGTGGACTTACTATCTTAGAGTGGGGCCGGGATCCTGTGTATCATGCCTGGCCCGATCAACCACGATATCGTGTGTTAGGACTTGCCAATATCATTGACAATGCATCTGCATTGCTTGCACCTCGCATGCATGTTCGTGTAAACTTGGACATTGAGATTTCATACGAAGAAGCCAACTTCATCAAGGAAACTTATATCAAAGATTACAATTTGAGAGAAATGGCATTGATACCCAATAAGAATAGTTCGGTGGACACTGATATGGCCCCTGGTGAAATCAAGTTCGAAAGTGTGGATCAGATTGTCACAGATCAGATTACCAACATTGAATCAGAATTTTACGATAACAAATTACTGTTGAAAATCTATCAGAATTTATGATTTATTGCATATGGTATCCCAGTGGTGGGTTTGGACATTTTGTAAATGCAATAATAAGTCTGTATGGCAAGAATTTTGCCAAATCAGATCATGCCGAGTTGAATCTCAGTTCCACAGGTGATAGTCATCAATACGCTCTTGCTGCACCTAAATATCTTCATGACCCAGACGATTACAATTTTGAATTTGATCAAAACAAAAATTACACTGTGTTAATCGACAACGGTATAAACAATCAGACTGATAGATTTAAAAGTTTTTTCCCCAAAGCCACCATAATAAAAATTTGCTATTCAGATTGTTCTTGGCCTATCATTGCAAGAACCATGATTGAAAAAGCAATGGATGTGAGTTTTGAATCTCAAGTTAATCTTGATTTAGATCTATGGAACAATCAAGACCAATGGTCATATAGAGAGAAATATTTTTTGTTTCTTAGGGATCATGAATTGAGGCCGGAATGGAAACCAGACAACACCAGTATTCATCTATGTGTGGATGATCTATTAGACTATGCCCAATTTTATTCAAAACTTCAAACATTGTTTGAAATTGAATCTTTTGAAGATGTATGGCATGCATGGCGTGACACTAATAAAAAATATATAGACCCAATTTCCATTGCAGACAAAGTTATAAAGACAATTAGAGCTCGAGAATTATTGCCATTGGACCATGTAACTGATTCATGGACTCAGGCCGTGATTTATTATTACATTTGGCTACAATACAATTTTGAAGTTCCCCACAATGATTATTCGGAATGGTTTACAAATACCATGGATATTGTTAAAATGTTAGACAAGCACAATATAATCATATGATCCATCTACGCGACCTTACAGTAAAAAACTTCATGAGCGTGGGCAATACCACGCAGGCCATCGACTTTGACCGGAGTGATCTCACATTGGTGTTGGGAGAAAACTTAGACATGGGCGGGGATGGCTCTCGCAATGGTACAGGCAAGACCACGATCATCAATGCTCTAAGTTATGCATTGTATGGACAAGCCTTATCAAACATCCGCAAAGACAATCTTGTGAACAAGACCAATGCCAAGCACATGCTTGTGAGCCTGGACTTTAGTGTAGGCGGACAGAACTATAGAATTGAACGTGGACGCAAACCTAATGTACTCAAGTTCTATGTGAACGACGAACATCAAGCAGCACAAGACGAAGCACAAGGCGATTCAAGAGAAACACAAGAAGCCGTTGAACGTGTGTTAGGTATGAGTCACGATATGTTCCAACACATCGTGGCATTAAACACCTATACTCCTCCGTTCTTGAGTCTCAAAGCTAACGAACAACGCACTATTATTGAACAACTGCTGGGCATCACACTATTGAGCGAACGTGCCGATCGTATCAAGGAGCTGAATCGAGAGACCAAAGATGCTATACAGACCGAAGAACTGCGCATTAGAGCAGTACAAGAAGCCAACAAACGTATCGAAGAACAAATACAAAGTTTAGAAAAACGTCGCACACTATGGATTCGCAAACAAGCAGAAGATGTAGCTGCATTGACTCAAGGCATCAGTGATCTCGAGCACATCGATATCAACACCGAAGTACAATCGCACAGAGATCTCAACACATACAACGCAGGTAAGAAGGCCATTGAAGAAGCCAATCGTTGGATCCGGCAGATTGATGCCGATGACGCGAAACTGCTAAAACAAAAAGCCCAGATTGAGAAAGATCTCAATCAGATTGCCAGCCACAAGTGTTTTGCTTGCGGCACAGAGATCCACGACAACAGCCTGGACACTGTGAAAGCACAACGTGAAAAGACTTTGCAGGAACTTGCATTGCAACTGCTGACCAATTTCTCACAGCGAATGGAACATGAAGATCGATTGAAGGAACTTGGTGAGGTAGGGCGGGCTCCCAGGGTATTCTATGATAGCCTAGAACAAGCATTGAATCACAAAAATACCGTGGATACCTTGTGCAAAGATCTTGCTGCAAGGTCTGCCGATGCTGATCCATATGCCGAACAGATTGCAGACATGCAGCATCAGGCATTGCAGGTAGTGAGTTACGATACCTTGAATGAGTTTACCAGAATTCAAGAGCATCAGGAATTTTTACTAAAACTTCTCACCAGCAAAGACTCATTTGTACGTAAGAAGATTATTGATCAGAATTTAAGTTATCTCAACAGCAGACTCACACATTATCTTGATCGCATTGGACTTCCACATACTGTGAAGTTTCAAAATGACTTGACTGTGAGCATTGAAGAGCTGGGTCGTGAACTGGACTTTGACAATCTATCGCGTGGTGAACGCAATCGACTGATCCTTAGCATGAGTTGGGCATTCCGTGATGTGTGGGAGAGTTTATATCAACCTATCAATATCTTGTTCATTGACGAAATGATTGATTCTGGATTAGACACCCAAGGTGTAGAGAACGCATTGGCATTGCTGAAGAAGATGAGCCGCGAACGACACAAATCGATCTGGTTGGTCAGTCATAGAGATGAACTTACCAGCAGAGTAGAAAACATTCTCAAGGTAGTAAAAGAGAATGGGTTCACTTCATACTCAACGGATATAGAACTTGCGTAGAATAAAAGTATTGCATTTAGAACCCACGGATGTATGCCAGGCTGCATGTCCCTTGTGTGCTAGAGAAACTGATCCTGAGTTCAATCGGAAACAGCAACACCATCTCACGATCTCACACATACAGAAACATTTCAGCGATCGTGTGATTGCCGGTCTTGACAAGATGTTCATGTGTGGGGTGTACGGTGATCCGGCTGCTGCAAAATATACCCTGGATATATATCAATGGTTTCGCCAACTTAACCCAGATATCACATTGGGCATGAACACCAATGGTGCTATACAGAACACATTTTGGTGGCATGAACTAGGCCAACTATTCAATCAATCAAGAGACTATGTTGTATTCAGTATCGACGGATTACAAGATACCAATGCTACATATCGTCGAGGTGTTGATTGGCACAGACTCATGGCCAATGCCGATGCTTATATCTCTGCTGGAGGATCTGCACATTGGGATATGTTGGTATATCGCCACAATCAACATCAAGTGGAAGAATGCGAACAACTGGCACGAGACATGGGATTTAAGTGGTTCCGGGCCAAAGTGTCCAGTCGAGTACCGTCAACTTCAAATTTACAAACACCCACAGGATGGCAGATGCCAGTGACCGGACAAGGTCCTATACAATGCCATGTGCTCAAAGAAAAAAGTGCTTATATAGATGCACAAGGGCGGTTGAGTCCTTGCTGTTGGTTAGGTGGATCGCAAAGTAATATCATAACAGATATCAAACAGGTACGGACAACTTGGAAATCTAGCACACCTAACTCAACCTGTCAATCTGCGTGTGGAACCACAGATTTACAAACCAGCTTTAGCAGCCAATGGCAAAAAGAGGTTGAACTTGTTTGATTTCTCGGTGATCGATGAATATCAGCTTGAGATAACCACATACTGCAATGCGGCATGCCCACAGTGCCCACGGAATGATCTTGGACAAGGTATCAATCCTTACATGCCATTGACACATCTTGACCGTGCTGTGATAGATCATGCATTTGATACAGATCTGTGCGGACGGTTACGACAGATATTCTTCTGTGGCAGCTATGGTGATCCTATCATGCATCCTGACTTCCTGGGTATATTGCGTGATTTTCGCAGAAAGAATCCTACTTTGTGGTTATATATGCATACCAATGGAGGTGTGCATGAACCTGAGTATTGGGCAGAGATTGCCCAGATCATGAACGGTTATGGGCAAATAGATTTTGGAATAGATGGGCTTGATGATACCTTGCACCTATATCGTAAGAATGTAAAATTTTCTCGAGTGATGGCCAACGCACAGGCATTCATTGATGCTGGTGGTCGTGCTCAATGGAACTACATAGTATTCCGGCACAACGAACATCAAGTTGAGCAAGCTAGAGAACTAGCAGCCAGTATGAAATTTCACAATATCCTGGTACGTAAAACTGGTAGATTTCTCAATCATACTTCCATGGAGGAGATGCCAGTCTGGCCTATCAAAAACAGTGATCGTGTGTTGGCACCACCTGTGGATCCTGAATATCGCAATACCAGCATGATGTTTTTGCCCGATCTAAAGAAACAATATGCATCAGTCAAGGATTACTTTGATACCACCCCCATACGATGTGATGCTATGATAGGTCGTAAAGTGGCTATCAATGCCGAGGGTGTGGTATTGCCTTGCAACTTTTTCAATCACAACTTGTATGATGCTAGATTTAAGGATGGCAGTTTGCCAGGTGCCAATCCGTTAAGCCAACGCAACGGACGCAATCAAGTCACAGACTTCTTGTCAAGATATGGACTAGACAATCTTAACATACACAATAACTCATTGGCAGGTGTGTTTGAGAATCCCATGTGGTCTGACCTGGTGGAGAGCTGGAACAATGAACATAGGTTATTTGAATGTGCAATGACCTGTGGTAGTAAATTTACAAAAGTATGGGATCAAGGAGGATCTAAAATATGAAAATGTTAGTAACTGGTGGTAATAGAGGATTAGGACAACATCTTGTGGAACAATTCGGTGCAGCGAGCATAAGTCGTGCCACTGGCATTGATATAACAAAAGATTATCAAGCCATTGCTAAAATGAGTTTAGAGTATGATGTGTTTGTGAACAATGCATTTGATGGACCACCACAAGAGCCCTGGGCTAATTTTGGACAGACACAAGTGTATATGGCAGTATACGATGCCTGGCAAGCAGCTGGAAAATCTGGATGGATTTTTAATATCGGATCTGTAGGTGAGCAAAACATAGTGGCACCTGAACCCAGATGGGAAACATATAGGATTAGCAAGGCAGCATTGAGTCACGCCAGCAGGCAAGGCACACAGGCATTTAAACAAGATCAAGTGAAATTTAGAACAACTTTACTAACATTGGATAGACTAGATACGGAACTTAGCCGTAGTAGACCCACATGGACTGGTAACGGGCAGGCGTTGCATGACATCAGTGACTTTATCAAGTATACTGTAAATGTCAATGCAAACACAGTAATCGAACAGGCAACTTTTTACGTCAACTTTAACTTTAAGGCATAACTATATGACTCAAGTAATACAACTACAACATGACATGGCTATATCAAAACACCCCAGTGGAGACATTACCGGACTCATGTGTGGGTTTCGTTTACTTGATCACAAATAATCTATCTGGACGCAAATACATAGGCAAAAAACTAGCTAAGTTTTCAAAAACAACTTACAAAACAGTCAAGCAAAAAAACGGCATCAAGAAGCGGAAAAAGATACGCAGCAAAATCGATTCAGATTGGCAAGAGTATTATGGGTCAAGCTCAGAATTATCCGCAGACATCGAAAAACTAGGCACCAACAATTTCACCAGAGAAATACTTTTCTACTGCAACAGCAAGAGTGAATGCTCATATATTGAGGCACGTGAGCAGTTCAGCAGACAAGTATTAGAATCACAAGATTATTACAATGGCCATATACAAGTTAGAGTACATGGTCGTCAAATTCTAAACAAAATTTAACAGGCAACTAACGACTCTGTGTTGAGTGTTTGACTCAACCCCATTGAGGAACGGTGCGATACCCGGTCTGGACTTGGGCGTCAAAGGCAATTGCTAACTTAAGGCAACAAATGGTTTGGGCTCTGTGAAATAGATACACCCCATGCTCATAGGACTTGGATTTATTATCGGGTCACTAGGGTTCCGTTGATATGTGAAGCTAGAGTAAGGGGTACCGGTCAACCGCCTCTGCGTTGGAAACAACAATCTCTTTATAATAAATGACTGCTGTCACTCAGATGATGCATCAATTCACCGTGCATACGGTGAATTATGACCACAGTATCTAGATGATACTAATTCAAGTAGACAAAGAAAACAAAAAAACATTGATGAGCGCAGCGATATCAATAGACTTGCGTAGCAAGTCTTGAACACTTAGAAGAAGGGTAATCCTGATTTCTTAGTTGTTTCTAAATTGTCTTTGATCAAGTTGTTTATAATTTCACGTTCTTGCACACCTAATGCCATGGCTTGATCGTATGTTAATCCACCTCGCATGAACCAACTCATCTTGATAGCCTCCTGGCGTATGTTTTGACAATCTTTGTCCATGTTCTCGATCAACTTGTCGATCTCTTCTGGACTAGAGGTCAGGAGGCGTTGACGAAAAAACTTGATAGATCCAGTGTAAACGGTTGTGAATACTGGTGACTACATTCCTTACATGTTAGTGCCAGTGGTTGTACATCACTTTGTTGTTTGATTGAGATCACATGATCACGTAACTGATTGAATATCTTACTATCACAGTTGCGTAGGTAATCAGTGATAAATTCAGTCTCGCTTACCAATGCTTGCGGAGTTTTGATAGCAGCAATACTTTGGGCTATGGTCTTCAATGTGGTTTCGTTAATCAACATCATGCTGCGATTTAATTGATCCAGTTTGGTTTTTTCATCCACATCACTCTCAAGCACACGCATGGCCTGTTGTTGCTCCATCTGCATCTGATTGTTGTCGTTTACAAATTTGTACGGAATAGGGCGGAACCAAAATTCCAAATCGCCAATGCTCAACGAGTTTTCATAGTCACCTATTTTCAATGTGTCATTGACCACACGTAAGTCAATGCTGATTGATTCGTCGGTATTGCATGCTGGGCAGGATACATCAAGATCCATGGCATGCCCATAGCTGGCAATACGTATACCTACTAGTGCAGCATCAACGTCTGAAGCTGGCATGGCCCATGGATCTCTGATACCCGGAATACAGCTCTTGATCACATTCACTGTGGCTGTGCCGTTGAACAGAGCATCCGGAGTTCTGTAAGTTATTTCATCCACACTGGTCATGGGCAGCACTGGTAATTCGCCATTAGCTGGCATGTTCAGTGTGCCTGGTGGATAGAATTTACCGCCAGATGGTAGTCGTATGTAGATGGCAGGTTGACGGAAATATTGTGTTAGGGGGTTGTTTGGTAGCATGATTTTCCTCGCTAAATATAATTATGATCAAATCGATCCACGGTAAAATTACAAGGACCATATATGTCAGCCGCACCCACACCTGAAGAATTTGCAGCAGTAAAAGAAGAATTAGATAACTTAAAAAATGCCCTTGGAAAAGCCGCTGGGCAAACAAGTTCTTTTGGGTCAAGTTTTATACAAGCATCTAAGCAACTTGGCACCGGGGTAACTGGATTTGCCAAATCCATGTCTGATGGCCAGCAAGGTGCAAGTACATTCAACGGCGTAATTAATTCTGCCGGCGGTGCTCTGGGCACAATGTTAAAAGAACTAGGCCCATTGGGTACAGCATTTAGTAAACTTACTGATTTTGCTGGAGTATATCTAGTCAGAGCCAATCAGCAAAGCGATGCATTATTCAAAAGTTTTCAAGATCTAAGTAGAGTAGGCGGTGCCGGAGTTGAAGGCATGAAAGGTGTGTTTGATAACATGCAACAATTTGGGTTGACCATGGATCAACTGCCTGAGTTTGGTGCAATGATTGCTCAAAATAGCGAAGCGTTGGCGGTGATGGGCGGCAGCGTTAGTAAAGGTGCTAAACAATTTGCTGAGGTAGCGTCTGGCATACAACAGTCAGGTCTGCAATCTGAATTTATGCGCATGGGACTGACCACTAAAAATATCAATGAAGGTACAGCAAGTTATCTAAGAATACAAACATTAACCGGCATGAGCGCTCAAAAATCACAGGCAGCACTCACTGCTGGTGCTGCTGAATATATTGCGCAACAAGATAAACTCAGCCGTCTTACAGGAAAATCAGCGGAAGCACTGAGTAAAGAAGCAGAAGCAAGACAGTCCAATGAAAGATATGCCGCAGTAACGCTGGAGTTGCAGATGAAAGCAGCAGCAGCCCGTGCTTCTGGTGACGAAGCTGGTGCCCAGGCAGCTGAAGCTCAGCTAAGACAAAATGAAGAAACGCTAGACAGACTGCCAGCTTCAATGAAGCAAGGTTTCCAGGATCTAATGACCGGAATGGTTACCACCCCAGAGGCCCAGAAAATGTTTGTATCTTTGCCCAAAGCTGCTCAGGATGTTATGTCTCAACAAGCCAAAACAGGAGAACAATTTGAAGCGTCAATGGAGGCTTTGTCAGCAGAGGCAAAGTCAGCTGCTGAAAGGAATGTAGGATTAGCCAAGGCAGGAGTATCCGAGAAAGCAGGTGCAAGTTTTTCAGGGTTAATAGCAGCTGGAAAAATGCCAACCGGTGCTGCGGCTAGAAAAGTCAAAGAAGACCAAGACACACAAAGAAAAGGTGGTGGTGACGTTGATGTGAACAATCAAGTGGCCATGAGGCAAGCACAAACAGCAACTACCATGGCCCTGGACGAGCTTGTGAACAAAGGTGTGGGTCCTGTAACTGAGCAAATGAAAAATTTATCAGTGGGTATTGAACGTGTAATTACCGCTATACCTGACCTTAATCCAAAAACAGCAACTGCTGCCAGACCTGGAGAATCAAATTCAGGACGTGGTGAGAATACTCCTGCCACAGCTGGGTACAAAACCAATTTCAAAATAGAAGATTTTACAACATTTTTAGAAAACACAGTTAACAAAGCATTCAAAGCCTTGTC
>Ga0209191_1001307_pt1 | contig 16554 bp, 17 predicted proteins | sample S_130626_EF_Meta_FD_187320 | JGI IMG/M metagenome (GOLD analysis project Ga0209191, IMG submission 187320) | Freshwater microbial communities from Lake Simoncouche, Canada to study carbon cycling - S_130626_EF_MetaG (SPAdes) (version 2) | ecosystem: Environmental > Aquatic > Freshwater > Lake ...
AGATGCGCATGCATCAATAAGGTCAGCGCGACCAGCAATGATTCCGCATTGGGGCCCACCGAGAAGTTTGTCTCCACTGAAAGTGACAAGGTCTGCTCCATCAGCAAGCGCCTGACGTGCTGCAGGTTCTCCAGTAATCCATGAAGGTACGTGGTCTGTGAATCCGTGAAGCCATGGGGCAGTGTTATCCAAAAGACCAGAACCAATATCTGCGACCACCGGAACTTCAAGCGTTGCGAGTTGTGCGATTGAAGTGTCTTCAGTGAACCCTTCAATAGCGAAGTTCGACGGGTGCACTTTCATTATTAGTGCAATGTCATTGCGGCGCGAGTCAATAGCGCGCGCGTAGTCGCGAAGCCGTGTGCGATTTGTTGTGCCCACATCAACAAGTCGTGCTCCTGATTGTTCCATCACATCAGGAATGCGAAAACCGCCACCAATCTCAACGCTCTCTCCGCGCGACACCGCGACATCACGTCCTTCGGCGAGTGCGGCAAGAACCAGCATCACTGCTGCTGCGTTGTTATTCACAACAATTGCATCTTCAGCACCAATGAGATGAGAGACAAGTGCGGCTGTTGCATCTTGACGTGATCCGCGTTCACCTGTTTCCAGATTGAACTCCAGATTTGTTGAACGCCCACTTGAGTTCATCACTAAAGGTGCTCGTCCCAAATTCGTGTGTAATAAAACACCCGTTGCATTGATGACATCTTGATGAAGTGAAGTTTCGAATTCCCGAACCAATTCTTTGGCGGTCGCGACGGTGTTCTCAGAATCATCGGCAACGGCACGCCGAGCACAATCAACAAGGATGGCGTGCGGAAGTGACGAAGCCGAAGCTAATTCCCGCGCAATGGCATCGATGGATGGCGGGTACGTCGCCTTAGTGTTCACGAATGTCAACCTAGTAGTTTTTGTTGGATGAACACCAACGAGAGCCCGATCAAGTTGACTGAATGGACATCGTGCGGCGGGTGTGCTGCCAAGTGGGGAGCCTCGTTGTTATCAGACATGGTGCAACAACTACCAAGTGGGTTCGACCCGTCGTTGCTAGTTGGGCTTGCGCCATTTGATGATGCAGCGGTGTACCAATTAACCGATGATGTCGCATTGGTAAGTACAACAGATTTCTTTCCACCTCTTGTCGATGATCCGTCTGACTTCGGTGCTATCGCCGCAGCGAACGCGTGCAGTGATGTTTTTGCAATGGGTGGTCGCGTAGTTCTTGCAGTCAACATCGCAGCATTCCCTGAAGAGTTGCCAACGGACGTGATTGCCGCAATCTTCGCTGCAGCCTCCGCAACTGTGTTGGAAGCTGGTGGCACAATCGCTGGCGGACACACCATTCGTAACCCTGAACCAATTTTTGGTTTAGCGGTTCAAGGAGTTGTTGATCCGAAGTACATCTTTCGCAAGAGCGGTGCACAAGTTGGCGACATTGCAATTCTGTCAAAACCACTTGGTACTGGCTTAGTAACAGCAGTGGGAACTGACGCTGACAAGAAAGTTGCTATTGCTGGCATGCGTACGTTGAATCGTCTAGCTGCTGAGCAATTACGCGCGCATCAAGATCATGTTCATGCGGTCACTGATGTCACCGGTTACGGACTTGCAGGTCACGGCTGGGAAATTGCAGAGCGCTCAGGTGTCACCTTGGTCGTCAGCGCATCTGCATTGCCTCTGTATCCCGGCGCATTAGACATTGCGAAGTCCGGTCATCGCACTGGTGGTGACCCTCGTAATCGCCAATACGTAGGTGACCATCTCACTGCAACAGCCGATGAAGCGCACATTGCGTTGTGCATGGACCCGCAGACATCAGGCGGTTTATTGGCCGCTGTTCCGCAACACGTTGCTGACCTACTCGTTGCGTCTGGCTCATGGACAGCCATTGGCCATTTCGCTGCTGGCGGTCCAGCGCTCGAAATCCGTTGAGCCATCACGGGCGTGGAACCAGCCCGAGTACCCTGACATATATGGCCACAGTTCGTTTCTTTGCTCAGGCGCGTGAAGCTGCCGGAACCGGAAGTGCCTCTATTGCTGGAGCCAGTGTTGGCGCAGTGCTTGATTCTGCTGTTGCCCAGTACGGCTCGCAGTTCGAAGCGGTGCTTGGGATGAGCAAGGTGTGGCTGAATGGGGAAGAAGTGTCACGCGAGCACCCTGTGACCGATAAAGATGAAGTAGCGGTGTTGCCGCCTGTGTCGGGAGGAATCTGATGTCAACTGAAATCCCAGGCACGTTGGCCGAGATTCGTGCACAACGCAATGCATTGAACATGGAAGAAGATGCCATTTCATATGTACGTCGACTCGCACAAGGTCGACTTGATTTGGTGCAAGATGAAGAACGTCGCAGAGCAAGTGGCGCTGATGCGCCAGTCGGATCGTTGGCTGATCGGCTTGCAGATGTATTCGGACAACAACATGGTGGCGGTAGTGCGCGTCCGCCGCGTGAAACAAATGTTGCCGGTGATCATCCGCTGGTGAAAGAACTTGATGAACTGTGCGAGCACTACCAGTTCGAATCACTTGAGAACATTGATGATCGTGCGTTGTCAGACCTTGCCGGTGCATTGGGAATATTTGAAAAATCGTGTTCACAACAGCGTCATGATTTGTTTGAACGTATCGATGCGCTCACTGCAGCATTAGTAGCGCGTGTGCGTGAAAGTGGCGCCGGTGCAGTAGTGAAAGATTCGTAGGGCCATGCCCATTCGTCCCACCGATACTTTGCACGATGTCGGTGAATTCATTCGCCAACAACGCGAGAACGCACAAAAGAGTATTCGTGACCTTGCGCGATCTGCCGGAGTGTCAAATCCCTACCTCTCGCAAATAGAACGTGGCATCCGTCGACCATCAGCTGACATCTTGCAGCAGATTGCTCGGGCACTCGAGATATCAGCAGAGACCTTGTATGTCAGGGCAGGCATCCTTGACGGCTCGCCCCCAACGGCCAGCAGTGTTCCCGAAGCTATTAACAACGACGAGCGACTCACGGGAGAACAAAAGCAAAGCCTTTTGTCCGTGTATCGGTCTTTTGTTGGGCCTGTCATCGCCGAATAGCCATCCTTAGGGAATGAGACAAGCCCTAGATAGGTTGAGTTCTGCATGCTTCATGTAGCCGTCCTCTCACTACATACGTCGCCTCTTGTCCAGCCAGGCGTTGGCGACGGAGGCGGTATGAACGTGTACGTACGCGAGTTGGTATCTGCTCTTGCTCACGCCGGAGTTGACTGCACCACATATACGCGTACGTGGCGCGATGATCTTCCCGCTGAAGTCATGATTGAACCGAACCACAAAGTGGTGCATATTCCTGCAGGCGCAATTGATATGCCAAAGGGCGACATGATTTCGATTGTCCCTCAGTTCACTGAAGGCGTTCTTGATCACATCAATGCACACGGTGGCACCGACGTGATTCATGCCAACTATTGGCTGAGCGGTCTTAGTGGACATTCGCTGAAGCATGAACTTGATGTTCCATTGGTCAGCACCTTTCACACGTTTGCTCGTGTGAAGGCTGAAGGCGGCGACCCAGAATCTGAATTCCGTGAACAATCAGAAACTGAAGTGATTGGTTGCTCTGATGCAATCTGTGTCAGTTGCACAGAAGAAGAGCGTCAGTTCTTGTCTTTGTATGGAAATCCTCCGGGAAAGATTGAAATCGTTGCGCCCGGAGTCGAGCATGCATTCTTTGCCCCTGGTGATAAGCGCGGTGCTCGTAAAGCTCTTGAACTTGGCAATGGTCCTGTGTTGTTGTTCGTTGGCCGTATCCAGCCGCTGAAGGGTGCAGATGTTGCAGTGCGGTCACTTGCAGAGTTGGGCCGCAAAGATGCAGTACTTCTTATTGTTGGCGGTGCAAGTGGCACTGAAGGCGAAACTGAATTAGCCCATGTTCATTCATTGATTGAAGAACTTGGTGTTGAAGGTCAAGTACGTTTCGTTGCACCACAACCTCACCATATTTTGTCTACGTACTACCGTGCAGCAGATGTTGTGTTGGTGCCAAGTCGTAGTGAAAGTTTTGGTCTTGTTGCACTAGAAGCTGCTGCGTGTGGAATTCCAGTGGTTGCTACTGCAGTCGGTGGACTTTTGAACATCATCGAAGATGGTCGTACGGGTTTCTTGGTACCAGATCGTCAACCAGATATTTTTGCTCGCCACATCGCAACCATTCTTGATGACCCATCAGTCGCAGCAAATATGTCTGAGCAAGCTGCAGAACGAGCAAAGGCATACACCTGGAGCTTTGCTGCCGCTCGTTTGCGCCGTGCGTATACAGACCTCACATCGCGCGACCGAGTTGTGTGTAAGTAGGAACAACCATGAGCGAACTATTTGGCAACACGCATCTTGAATTACTTGATCGGCAAATCACATCGTGGTTAATGACCATGATGGAACGCAACGACACAATCGTTGCAGTTGATCGCGGAGAACCAGACGAGTATCGCTGGTACGTGCGAATGCATGGTGAAGAAAAAGAATTCACCACTGTGTGGTTCACACTTGGCCAACGAACGCTTCAGTTCGAAACGTATGTCATGCCTGCACCAGAAGAGAATGCTGAACAGTTGTATGAACATGTTCTGCGCCGCAACGAATCCTTAGTAGGCGTTCATTTCTCCATTGGAATTGAAGATGCCATTTTCCTACGTGGTGAATTGCCGCTACGTATGGTTGATGAAGACGAACTCGACCGTGTGGTGGGAACTCTGTATGCCACTGTCGAGCGCATTTTCCCCACCATCATTCGTATCGGTTTCGCTAGCCACTTTGCTGACTAACTAATTGCCAAATGGCAATAGGGCTCGCCCACATCTCAATTGCCGAGGGGCGGGGAGGTCGGGGAAGTCAGCCCCGTCCTCGGCACCATCGCTATTAGTGTTGGCGTATGACTTCACACACTCCACGGCTCGTCATTATCGGCGGGGGCAATATGGGCACTGCAATAGTCAGTGGCTTGGTGGCTAACGGGTGGGAAGCATCAAGCATCACCGTTGTCGAACTTGATGCTGAGAAGCGGTCGTCATTGGAATCGACATTCGGGGTTCGCACTAGTGCAACAGTGGTAGCAGGCGACGGCGCACTTATTGCAGTGAAGCCGGGTGATGCTGCAGCAGTGTGTGCATCGGCAGCTGCGCTTGGAATTCCTCGTGTTCTTTCGATTGCTGCGGGAATTTCTGTTGCAACATTGCAAAATGCTGCTGGTGCAACAACTGCAGCAGTGCGTGCAATGCCGAATACGCCAGCGTTAGTTGGTGAAGGAGTGTCTGCAATTTGTGGCAGCGCGCAATGCACTGAAGAAGATCTTGCATGGGCAGAGTCATTGTTGAGTGCTGTTGGCATCGTGGTTCGCGTGGTCGAATCACACATGGATGTAGTGACAGCAGTTGCTGGTTCTGGCCCTGGTTACCTCTTCCTTATCGCCGAGTCACTTCTTGACGCGGCGCTGGCCGAAGGATTACCTGCTGATATTGCTGACACTCTTGTTAGGCAACTCTTTAAAGGTGCAGGCATCTTGCTCGCAGAATCAATAGAAAGCCCCGCCACCTTGCGTGAGCGCGTGACATCGCCGAACGGCACAACCGCTGCTGGGCTTGCTGTTCTTGAGACATCAGGCATTCGTGAAACTATGCACAACGTCGTGAAGGCAGCCGCCGCTCGCAGTATTGAAATGGGCAAATAACCCCTTTCGTTTTTTGTGAGGGGTATTTAACTTTTTTGCGGCAACGGGTGTATGGTTGTGACACAGGTCACCAGCACCGGGAAACTAATGCTGGGAGTCGCGCTCAGCAATGAGCTGCGCCGAGAGGGCCGGTGCCGTCGGGGGGTTGGCACCGGTCCTCCCGTATGTCTGAGCTCAAATCGCTTCTCTTCCAATATGGTGAACCAATGCACTCACACGTGTCTCTCTTAACTGACTACGGCCTCAACGATGAATTCGTTGGAGTGATGAAATGCGTCATCACCGACATGGCGCCACATGTACGCATCACTGACATCACACACGGTGTTCCTGCTTTTGATGTTCGTGCCGGTTCGTTAGCTCTTGCACGTGCAATTCAATATGTGCCACCAGGAATTGTGATTGCAGTTGTTGATCCGGGTGTTGGTACTTCTCGTCGCGCAATAGCTATTGAAGTATCTAATGGTCGTGGCGTATTGCTAGGTCCAGACAATGGACTACTTGCATCAGCCGCTGCAATGGCTGGTGGCGCAGAACGAGTATTTGAACTCAGTAACACCATGCTTCACATTGAAGCGCCAGGCACGACCTTCGCAGGCCGAGACATTTTTGCGCCCGTTGCTGGTTTCCTCTGCAACGGTGGAGCCATTGAAGAAATTGGTGAACAAATTGATTCAGCAAGTGTGATGCCAGGGCTCGTGCCAATTCCTACAAATGAAACTCATCCAACGTATGGCGATGGTGTGCGTTGTGAAGTCACGTGGGTTGATGTGTATGGCAATTGCCAACTGAACATCGGACCAGAAGACTTAGTGCACCTTGGACCAGTACTTCGTCTAGTTATTGGCGAAGACATACGCAGCGCGCGCATGACATCTCATTTTGCTGACATTGACGGCGGCGCAATTGGCGCAGTCACTGATTCATACGGCATGGTGGCTTTGGCTGTTGATAGAGGATCGGCCGCGGAAGTACTACGTGTTGGCGCCGGTGACGGTGTCTATTTCTATGCAGGACAAGCCGATGGCGCCACGTCTGCAGTCTCCATCCGTCCAGCGAAGTAAGGTAACGGCGTGCGCCCTGCAACAACATTGACCGTCGCCCTCCTTATTGGGGTCATTATGGCAGCTGGCATAATCAATCTTTTGATGATGAAATAAGGAAAAGCCAACATATGAATCTTGCTCACATTCTCGATGCACACCCTGATTCATCTACTGCATTAGTAAGTCGTGGCCGCAACACAACATACGGAACATTGCGTCAACAAATTGCCAGCATGCGCGGTGCTTTATTGCGTGAAAATGTTGGCAAAGGCGATGTTGTTGCACTGTTGTGCGGCAACAGTCGTTACTTCGTTGTTTCGTATTTTGCAGCAATCGGAATCGGCGCAATCATTGCACCACTGAACCCCACTAGCCCTGCGCCTGAAATCGAAGGCGAGCTACTTGCGATAAAGCCTACGGTTGTGGTTGTAGAACCTTCTGCAGCTGCTACATGGGAACTTATTCCGTCAGTTACGTCGTCTGCTGTGCGCATTGTTGTTGGCACTGAAGGTCATTCAATTCCAGGCGCGCTCACAATTGATGACATGTTGTCAGGTGCGCCTGCCGACATTGTTGACGTTGAGTCATCACATCCCGCTGCGTACATGTTCACAAGTGGAACTGCTGGTTCACCCAAAGCTGCAGTGCTGACGCACAACAATTTACTTACCAATATTCATCAAGCAAATATTGCTGAACACATCGGTCCTGATGATGTCACATTTGGTGTTTTGCCGTTGTTTCATATTTTTGGTTTGAACGTTGTGCTCGGTACCACTCTTGCTGGCGGTGGTTGTGTGGTGCTGGTACAACGATTTGATCCGGTTTCGGCGATGGAGACAATTGCCGAACGGAAAGTCACCGTGATACCAGGTGCTCCAAGTATGTGGATGGCGTTAGCGCAACTTGACCATCCAACGCCGAACGGATTTGCCGGCGTGCGTATTGCATTGTCTGGTGCAGCGAAATTGCCAGAGCAAATTAGCCAATCAATTAGCGCTCGTTTCGGACTTCAAGTGCACGAAGGGTACGGACTTACTGAAGCTGCACCTGTAGTGACTACATCAATTGGCCTGGCATGGATCCCTGGTTCTATTGGTCGAACTGTTCCCGGAATTGAACTTCGTTTAGTCGATGAAAATGGTGACGATGTTCTGGTTGGAGACAGCGGTGAAATTTGGATTCGTGGCGAAAACATCTTTGCGGGATATCTCGATGATCCTGAAGCAACAGCACGAGTGTTAACGCGTGACGGTTGGTTGCGTACCGGTGATATTGCTGTCGTCGATGAAGACGGACATTTGTACATGGTTAATCGTGTGAAAGATCTCATCATCGTGTCTGGCTTCAATGTCTTCCCGGCTGAAGTAGAAGGCGTTCTCGGCGTACATCCTGATATCGCAGAAGTTGTTGTAGTGGGAACACCGCATCCGCACACCGGCGAGGCCGTGCGCGCGTATGTTGTGACTCGCAACGGCGTACATCTTGATGAAGATGCAATTATTGACTATTGCCGCACAAAATTGGCACGGTACAAGTGCCCATCAAAGGTTCTGTTTGTTGATGCGCTTCCGCGCAATCTCACCGGAAAAGTTCAGCGCTTCGCTTTACGGTAGGTGACTGAGTGGCGGTACTTGCCACTAAGAACCCTGCAAACAAAATTGCAATTCCCACCATGAGCGTCACTGCAAATGCTGTGTCTTTGCCTAGGCGTCCTGACAAAGTTCCGCTGGCAGACAATGTGGCTGCGCCAAGTGCAATAAGACCATTGCCAATTGCAAGTTTCGAAGTTGATGTCACATGTCGTTGAACGGCTGATGACACCGCAGGGTTTGCGCCACGCAATACGCGCCACACCGACCAGATGGCGCCACCAAAAATGACGAGTGCGGGAATTGAAGAACCCACCGCGGCAAGAACGCGGGGTAGTGCTGAAAAGAGATCACTTCCCTGAGGCAATTCTGTTGGGTTGATGGCGTCCTTCATTGGAGCGGTCAGGATGATGCCAGCCGAAAATCCGCTGAAGACCAGAAGGCACTGAGAGACAAGGCGCCCAGTTCGTTGACCAGCCAGGAGATAGACGGTTCCAAGGGCGAGCCACGGAACATTAATGACTGCCCCAAACAGGAAAAAGACTCGGAATGAGGCCGAACTCCAGCCCCGAGCCTCGGCCCACCAGAGCGCCAGGGAAGCGATCGCAAAAAGGCCCAATGCGACAGTCCAGGCCAATTCATGGGGGCGGTGCCTGCGTAACCACCGATCAAAGGTGCTGAGACCAAAGGCCACAGCGATGATGAAGGAAGCTGCGGCAAGGGCCGTATTGAGGGTCACAGTCCCAATGCTAGGCGTGAGGCTACGGACTTCGTGAAATCATGCACGAAGTAATAGCGTGGTCATGCATGTCGGAATCCCCCCGCCGCCGAATCCCAGAAGCCGCCCTCGGGCGCCTTCCCATATATTTGCGCATTCTCGTTGAACTCGGCCACGAAAATGTTGCGCAAGCGTCAAGTGAACAACTTGCTGAACTCGCAGGAGTCAATGCTGCAAAGGTGCGCAAAGATTTGTCGTACCTTGGCACCTACGGAACTCGAGGCGTTGGCTATGAAGTGCAATTTCTCACCGTGCAGATCCAACGTGAACTTGGTCTGAACCAGGCGTGGCCAGTTGTCATTGTTGGCGCCGGAAATCTTGGCCAAGCGATGGCGAACTTCACTGGCATCACAGAACGCGGTTTTCATATTGTCGGCGTGGTCGATAAAGACGAGTCAAAAATTGGCACACATGTCGGAGGAGTCAGCGTGACTCATGTTGACTCGCTCGCACAAATAGTGCAACTGCACAAGGTCAGCATCGGAATCATTACAACGCCAGCCGCTCATGCACAAGATGCAGCTGATTCACTCGTGCGCGCCGGCATTGGATCCATCATGAACTTTGCTCCAACAATTTTGTCAGTACCTCGTGATGTGCATGTGCGAAAAGTTGATCTTGCTCTCGAACTGCAAATCCTTAGCTACTACGAAGACTGCCGTAATGGAAACTTGCGCGAAGCGCCTACCGACGGCCTTATAGATCCGGTGAGTGCGTAACTCAATATGTCCATCGTTGTTCTTGGTGTGAACTACCACACGAGTCCGGTCACATTGCTTGAAAAAGTAATGATTCCAGTTCCCGCAATGTCTGAAGCTTTGCGTGCTCTGTCGAGTCATAGTGACATTCGTGAAGTTGTAGTTCTCTCTACGTGCAACCGCACAGAGGTGTATGCAGTAGCCGAAAGATTTCACGGGGCGCACGATGACATTCTTGAATTCTTGTGTGAGACCAGTGGGTTAAGCGCCGACGATATTACGCCGCATTTATATAGCCAATTTGATGATGATGCCGTTGTGCATCTCTTTGAAGTTGCAGCCGGAATTGATTCAGCAGTTCTTGGTGAAACAGAAATTGTTGGTCAAGTTCGTGATGCATGGGATTTTGCAATGAAGCAAGGCACCTCGCGAAGCACTTTGAATCTTTTGTTCCGCTACGCACTTGAATCTGGAAAGCGTGCCAGAACTGAAACTGGCATTAGCCGCTCTACTGCTTCTGTTGCTCACGCTGCGGTTGAGATGGCAGAAGAAATTCTTGGAACACTCAATGGCAAACGAGTTCTTGTTGTTGGTGCTGGCGAGATGGGTGAAGGAGTCGCTGGTGCATTGTCTCGTGCTGGCACTGAGAGCATTACTGTCCTCAACCGCACCGCTTCTCGTGCAGAGGCACTTGCAGAAAAAATTGGTGCTCGAGTGTCTGAATTTGAAAGTCTTGAAACTGAACTATTCACAGCAGACGTTGTGTTGGCGTGTACAGGCGCCGGCGGAGTCATCATTGATCACGAATTAATGGCTCGCGTTCGCAATGGTGTTTCAACACCGTTATTAGTAGTTGACATTGCATTGCCCCGTGACGTGGCCGCAACTGTCGCAGAGTTGCCTGGCGTCACTTTGCGAGATCTTGATCATCTCAGTGATTGGGCACAACGGGGTATCGACAAGCGTGCTTCTGAAGTCGGACAAGTTCGTGAAATCATTGGTCAAGAAGTACAGCGTTTCTTGCTCGACCAAACACAACGCCAAGCTGCGCCGCTCGTCGCCCAATTGCGAGAAGTTGTTGAATCAATTCGTACCGCAGAAATGGAGCGATTCGAGTCAGCATTGTCAGCGATGACCCCTGAACAGCGTGAACTTGTGGAATCCATCTCTCACGGCATTATCAACAAGATGCTCCATGCTCCATCTGTGCGTCTTCGAGAGGCTGCCGGGACCCCGCAGGGAGAACGACTGTCTGCAGCGGTCCGAGATTTGTTTAGTCTCGAATAAGAAGATCTATGACAACCATTCGCATCGCCACACGTTCTAGTCTGCAAGCACGCACTCAAGCCGAGCATGTTGGTGCATTGTTAACAGCAGCCCGCGACGGTGTTGTAGTGGAATATGTGTTTGTTGATACGCAAGGCGATCTCAATGCAACAACGCCACTGCATCTCATGGGTGGCCAAGGTGTCTTCGTCAAGGAAGTGCAGCGTGCAGTACTTGAGAATCGTGCAGATATCGCTGTGCACTCTGCAAAAGATTTGCCATCGCAGAATGCTGATGGACTTTTCATCGGTGCGATTGGTGAACGTCGGACACCGAATGATGCTCTAGTCGGAAAACGGTTGGAGGAACTTGAAGTTGGCGCCACCATTGCCACTGGTTCAGTTCGTCGTCGCGCGCAACTAATGCGCATTCGGCCTGATCTTCAATTTGTGGACCTTCGTGGAAATATCCAAACGCGTCTCTCCAAAATTCCTGATGGTGGCGCAATTGTGATGGCTGTAGCTGCGTTAGAAATTCTTGACATGACATCGCACATTGCAGAGGTTCTTGATCTTGATGTTGCTGTACCGATGGTGGGCCAAGGCAGTGTTGCTATTGAAGCGCGTACTGATGACACAGAAACGCGGGCGATTCTTGCGTTGATAGATCATGCGGCAAGCCGTCGTGCAGTGGAAACAGAGCGTGCGTTTTTAGCCGAACTGGGTGCCGGCTGTTCTTTGCCAGTCGGTGCACATTTATCGAACGACGGAGTGTTTCGTGCCTTCATGGCAAATGACGATTTCAGTGATTCAGTACAAATTGTCGGATCAATTGGAGATTCCGATGACAATCGTGTTGTCGGAATAACCGCAGCTATCGAATGCCGCACTCGACTCGCAAAGCCACTTAGTTAATACATATGGGTAGTCCACTCGATAATCGTTCAGTGGTCATCACTCGATCTATTTCGCAAAACGAATCATTGCGTCGGTTATTGGAAGCGCGTGGTGCACACGTCGTTGAAGTTCCACTGATTGCAATTACTGAACCAGAAGATGAGGGACGTGAGCGAGATGAAGTTCTTCAACATTTTGATGAATTTGATTGGATTGTTGTGACATCACCTAATGGTGCAGATTGTGTTGCTCCATTTCTTGTTGCAGCCAACGCTGCTGGAGATGCAGTGAGGTTTCCATCTCTTGCAGCTGTCGGTGAAGCAACAGCGCGTTCACTTGGTGTGGCAGTAACGATGACAGCTAATCCTGCACGAGCAGAAGTTCTTGGTGAACAGTTTCCGAATGGCACTGGAAAAGTTTTGGTCGTGCAAGGGAACTTGGCAGATGATTCATTGAGTACTTCGCTTAGCGCGAAAGGGTGGACAGTGACTCAAGTAGTTGCGTATCGCACTGTTCAATTACGGCCCACACGCGAAATGATGTTGCCTGCGATGACCGCAGATGTATTGCTGCTGGCATCAGGCAGTGCGGCAACTGCTTGGTTCGACTCGTTTGGAACGACGACACCGCCATTTGTAGTGGTGATGGGGCCATCAACAGCCAAGGTCGCTTCCGCTCTCGGTATCGATGTCTCGGCGATTGCGCCTGAACAAACACTTGAATCAATGATTCAGACGGCTGAAAGAGTGCTCACCGAGGTGTAACTGCCGGCACCTGTCGTTGCTGGTGTCATAGCCAATAGAATCACCGTGTGGCTTTCCCCGTTTCACGCCCTCGTCGACTTCGCACCACTCACGCCATGCGTGAATTGGTTGCTGAGACCCGCCTTCATGTGTCTGACCTCGTTGCGCCGTTGTTTGTGCGCGAGGGTATTTCTGCCCCGCAGCCAATTGTGTCGCTGCCTGGCGTAGTCCAACACACCCGCGAATCACTGGTCGCCGAAGTGCTTGCTTTGCGTGACCTCGGCGTGCGCGCCGTAATTCTGTTTGGAATCCCTCTTATAAAAGACCCCGTTGGCTCTGGGGCATATGACCCGAACGGCATTGTTCAGGTAGCGCTTCGAGATCTGCGAGCAGCAGTGGGCGACGACGTAGTCATCATGGCTGACCTGTGTGTTGATGAATATACGTCCCACGGACACTGTGGAATTGTCGGTAGCGACGGAGATGTTGACAATGACGCGACTCTTGCGATTTATTGCAAAGCGGCACTTGCGCAAGCAGAAGCCGGAGCACACGTTGTGGCACCGAGCGGCATGATGGACGGACAAGTGGGTGCTATTCGGGCCGCACTTGATGGTGCTGGGCATCAGAACGTGGCAATTATGGCCTATTCCGCAAAATATGCCTCGGCCTTGTACGGGCCATTCCGCGATGCAGTTGATGTGCAAATTGCTGGTGGAGGCCACCGCAAGGGGTACCAACAGGATTGGCGCAATACCCGCGAGTCAATGCGCGAGGTTTTTGAAGATCTTGAACAAGGTGCCGACATAGTGATGATTAAGCCTGCGCTGTCCTATCTCGACGTCATTACACATGTGCGCGACGCGGTTGATGTGCCAGTCGCTGCGTATCACGTCAGTGGTGAATATTCCATGATCAAGGCGGCTGCAGAACGCGGATGGATTGAACATGATGCAGTTGCGTTAGAACAACTGACAGCTATCAAGCGCGCGGGTGCTGACATTATTCTCACGTACCTCACTCGCTGGTTCGCTGAATATTCTTCATAAGGAGAACGCAATGAACTCACCAATCCCTCTCTGTGATGCCAAAGCCTGCGTCACCGCAGGTTGCACCGCAACCGTGTGTCGCGGTATCGGAATCGGATCGAACAAGAATTTATTTGATCGTTCAGCGCAGGTAATTCCTGGTGGAGTGAACTCTTCTATCCGCGCGTTCAAAGCCGTTGGTGGAACTCCATACGTTGTGTCTCGCGCTGAAGGTGCGTTCGTATATGACGTTGAAGGCAATGAACTTATTGACTTGGTTCAAAGTTACGGTGCCATCATTCTCGGTCACGCGCATCCGAAAGTAACTGAAGCGATTCGCAGTGCAGCCGGAGACGGAACGTCATACGGTGCGCCCACTCCTCGCGAAATGAAATTGGCAGAAGCAATTTCGGAACGTGTGCCGTCATGCGAACGTGTTCGATTCATGAACAGTGGAACAGAAGCAACAAGTACAGCAGTGCGTTTGGCACGAGGCGCAACCGGACGTAAGCGCATTGTCACTTTTCACGGAAACTTTCATGGTGCTACTGATGCATTGTTAGCTGCAGGTGGAAGCGGACTCGCAACGCTTGGTCTGCCAGGTACTGCTGGTGTTCCAGAAGAAGCAGTTGCGAATACGTGGGTACTTCCGTACAACGTTGTGCCAACACTTGATAATGATGTTGCTGCAGTAATCGTTGAACCTGTTGCAGCAAACATGGGATTAGTTTCTCCCGCTCCAGGATTTCTTGAAGGACTTCGTGCAGAGTGTGATCGCGTTGGTGCACTACTTGTATTTGATGAAGTGATTACGGGATTCCGTCTTGGCTCTGGCGGAGCCCAAGCCAAATACGATGTGAAACCAGATCTCACATGTTTCGGAAAAGTTATCGGCGGCGGATTACCAATTGGTGCAGTCGGTGGCCGACGCGACATCATGGAAAATCTCACACCACTCGGTTCAGTGTTTCATGCTGGAACACTTGCAGGAAATCCACTTGCTACGGCAGCAGGTCTTGCAGCACTAAATGAATTGTCTGACGATGTGTACATGGAGTTGTCAGCGCGTGCGCGCTTTACTTCAGCAATGTTGCGCGATGCGTGCAGTGATGCAGGAATACCCGCGCAGTTCCCAGTTGTCGGAACATTGATTGGAATGTATTTTGGCAATGAACTTGGTACAAAGACTCCAACCAATTTTGCAGAGGCTCAAACTACAGATGAAGCATTGTACGCAAAGGTGTTTCATGCATTACTTAGCGGTGGCGTTGCTTTGGCGCCAGGTGCATACGAGGCAGTATTTGTTGGTCTTTCTCACACTGATTCGGTTTTAGATCAATTGGCAGTTCGCGTTTCTACGGCGTTGAAAGGCCTCATGAATTGAGTCGGCGAATTCTTGCTGTGCTACTTGCAGTGCTCGTCGCTGTAACTTTTCTTCTCGTTACCCGCGATTCGTCTTCAAACATCTCTGTCACCCAAACACTTCACAAAATTGATTTAGTCGCGAGCGTGGATTCAATCAATGTTGATTCTGCATGGTCACAAGAGAATGGCGTTATTCGTGGCGGTGCGATGCGGTTATCTCTTGACGACTTGCGAGTGTTGACTGTGCAGGACGGAACGTTAACTGCAGAGTATGGTTCCGTTCCTGCGTGTTCAGATTTTACAAAACCAAATGCGTGCGTACTTTTGGCAGACATGTTGGGAGATGCGGTTGTGTGGTTCGCGCTCGTGTCATCCGATGCATTAGCGGGTCAAGAATTTTTGACGTTGCCAGGTTTAGTCGACATGCAAGCAAATGGTGACGAAGGAATTTTACGAAACGGCTGGGTGGTGAAGTTGGCGACACCAGTGAAGAGAGAATGCGGCGACGTAACAACTTCGTCACTTCGCGATTTCATAACGCGCTTTCCTGATCAACTCAGTAAAACAATTGTCAATCTCACTACAGACAACGTTGTGTCTGTGAAATGTAAATAATTATTTGCCAACCGAAGCGCGAGGCTCAGTGCCTACGGCACCTGGTTTTACAGCAAGCATTGAAAAGTCTTTTTCAATGCTGTCGAAGGTAGATGATCCAGCTTCTAATGCCTTGAAGATTTCAGAGTCCGGTGAACACCACGTATCAAATTCTGGCTTCCACTGTTCACTTGCAGGGTCTGCACCAGAGATTGTGTAGCGCTCGTGGCACACAACAGAGAGAATCTGTGCTTCGGTGAGTGCACCACCGGCTTTTTCACCTTGCATTGGCATTGGGTTTCCGTTGTATGACAGTGGAGCATGCGCGCCACCTTCACGTTTTGGATCGCCGTAAATCTTTAACCCAGCCGCTACGTACTTCTGGCTTCCGGTGTACACGAAGTTCAACATGTCTTCGATGTGTGGGAATGTCTTTAAAACTTCACCCTGATATAAAACACGTCCAGCTCCACCGGCACCGTCAGCACCATGGCAACCTGCGCACGAACTGTAGGTGGCAGCGCCGATTGACAACGGACCTTCGACTACTTTTTCGGACGGCTTCAGTGCAATGAGGTACAACATCGCCCATGCAGGGAGCAGGGCCAAACTTGTCATTGCCCAGAACGGAATCTTTTTGCGTGTCTTAGCGGCAACAACATAGGCAGGATCTTGAGCAACAGCTTTTGGAGCCGGTGCTTCTTTTGCCTTTGCTGGTGCAGCTGATGCTGCAGGAGTAGCAACTGCTGGTGTGCTGTCACTGGTGCTGTCGCCAGACGCTTCTGCGCGTCGTGCTTTAGAGCGATTCAGAAGGTGCTCGGGAATCTCGGTCACTGCGCTTACCTCTCGGG
>Ga0209191_1001308_pt1 | contig 16542 bp, 20 predicted proteins | sample S_130626_EF_Meta_FD_187320 | JGI IMG/M metagenome (GOLD analysis project Ga0209191, IMG submission 187320) | Freshwater microbial communities from Lake Simoncouche, Canada to study carbon cycling - S_130626_EF_MetaG (SPAdes) (version 2) | ecosystem: Environmental > Aquatic > Freshwater > Lake ...
CCCAATTAGCTTGCTTGTACCAAGTATGTGGATTCCCGCACCAACCTATTTTAGAAATGACTCCACTTTTATCAATATAGTTAAAATCTGTTGGATCAACTCCATTCGGAGTTAGCCATACAGTAGCGTTTGTTGGGAACAGTGTCCTGATAGAATCACTAGTCATGGCATAATTATATAGTGGATTTAGCTCTTTTCTATTATGTTCTTCAAATCCATGAGATATAAATAAAATTTTATTTGGACTAACATATTTTGTGATCATATCAACCTCAACCAGATTAACAATCATAACATCGCACCAATTATAAACATCATATAATTCTTTTAATGACCAACTTGCCCAATGAATATATCGAAATTCACATTCGGGCATATACTTTGCAATGTCCCTGTATACACGACCTAACGACCAGTGTGTATCTGAAAACACACCAATCTTCATTGGTTCTCCATAACCCATAATCCCTGTAAGTAACAATCGGCCAAATCATCTTTCTTCGGGTGATTCATCATGTACTGAACCCACTCATGCGTGGGAACTAGCTCCTGTGCATGAACAATCCCTGTCTTTTTACGGCCTTTATAAGTCTTTGTAGCGTCTTCAACTGTAACCATGTTAGTAAGCTTGTGAACCGCAGACACTCCTCGACACTTGTAGCCCTGACAGACAAACCACATATGCAACATAGCCTGAACGCATAACATTCGCTTATCCGGTTGCTGTTCGAACGCAATCAAGTCTGCATCTTTCCATAATTCTCTACGAGCTTCCAGGCATTTTGCAATAGGTTGTGCTAGGTCCACCACCGACATTGACTTACAAGATTTCACACATCGCTTCCACACATTTGCAGAGTATTTCTTATACAAAAAGTCAACCGCTTCTTTCTTTGTTTTGAACTCCTGACCGCTTTCAAACCTCAATACTGAAATCGGCTTTTTAGATAACTCAGTCTTGGTTATTACCGGTTCACCCTTACCTTTGTGTACCGTACATGCCGTTTGAGTCCCATTTGACCAGTTTGCCGGCTTCTTACACTTGAAACACTTGATATTATCTTGCCCGGCACTTTCGGCCATAACATCGATCAAATCCCAATGGACAATTTTTACGTTAGAACGGCTAGTTCCTTCCATAACGCAAAAAGCTAGATTTCTTAATCCCACGTCAAATGAAACCAACTTCATTACTTTTTATAGGGATATATGTTTAAGTTACGCGGTAGCCTTGAGGAGTTCTAACAGAGCCGTCTTCGAGTCGCGCTTGCCGAAGGGAACGCCCTTCTTCGAGAGGATATCCTGCAACTGCTTGGTTGTCTTGGTCTGGTAATCGTCGATATCCTCGACCGGAGGCGACTCCACATGCTCGACCGCCTCCTCGACACTCGCACGATCATCGTCCTCTGCAATCTCGGTCTCCTGGACGTCCTCTTCCGTATCAGCCTTTAGTTCAACGTGGACCTCTGGTGCCGGTGGAGGAGCTAGGTGAGACGTGAGAGCAAGAGAGATGGAATTAACACTCTGCATTAGACGGGTCTGTTGCCAATAGAGGTATCCGACCATTCCCGATAGAATGAAAATCATTGCGGCGAGAATAATAATTGATACTAGCGTAAGGTCCATTTGCTTTCTTTGTTGGAAGAAACCTTCTCTGTTTAAACGTAAAGATGCCAACCCCAGATGCCTCCGCGTTTACCCGTCAATCTAAGCTTCGAGCTTACGCAAGAGATCCACAAACCAATAACATTAAGGTCATGGCCAATTTTTATCAGCCTGTTATAAGACCAACTGGTTTGCAAGATTTCCTCCCGAGCTTCACGAATAAGTTCGTGTTGCCGTATAGTCGGTTCACTGCCTCGACTAATATGAACAAAAATTATTCGTACGTAAGACCAAAGGGGATTTACTAAGATGCCAATGTTATGTCCGTCGATTCCCATCGATAAGAACAAACAGGGCGGACGAAATTACGATTCCTCAAAAATGACGGACTTCAAAAAGATTTGTCTGATCTCTAACGATGACACGACTAAACCAAATCAGCAAACTGATTTGACTGAACTACGCCGAGGAAATTTATTAGCTTCTACTTTACGAAGCATTCCTCGATTTACTAAACCTTTTTTTGAAAAATCTTGTTCTAGCGGTATTAAATTTTCAGGCCAAACTTCATTCTGGATTATGTACGGAAATGGTACTGGCGCATCGCCCGCTACGGAATATATATATGCTAGTAACACGCTTACACCCAACGACTCAAATAATGAATTTAATGAAAATAATGGATATGCTAAAGCATTACTTAATTTATCAACGAATTTGGCTGCTAATCCAAATAATCGTGCTGGAATATTGAAAGCAATTAATGATCTCTTTGATGCAAATACTGGAACTGGAAAGACTATAACATTAAAACTCACGGCATCGTTCACTAATGATGGACGATTAACTATATCAACACCTTCAAATATTAATACAGGATATCTTCTTGGATTATATTTTGGCATAACTCCTAATGGATCTGTTGATTTAGGTGTTTTTCTAGAAAATGGTGGTAATGTAGGTGTAGATAATGCCGCATTATTGATAACAGGCGGAACAAATACAGTTACTGCAAATTTTCCAATTACGTGCTAAAACTCTTCGTCCAAACGGATTTCCATATCAGCTTGGTTCATTCCTACGCCATGCTTTGAATATTCGGATACCTTCTTCTCGAAGAAGTTGGTTTTTCCTTCAAGTGAAATCAGCTCCATGAAATCAAACGGATTCTGGACCTTGTAGATCTTTGGTGCGCCAAGTTGCATAGCAAGGCGGTCCGCAACAAACTGAATATACTGGGTCATATCTCTCGCGTTCATTCCGATCAATGAACACGGCAGCGCATCGCAAATAAATGCCGTCTCCTTCTCAACTGCCGACTGAATGATCTCGTGGATCGTTGAGTTATCCAGTTTGTTTCCAAGAGTATGGTACAGCGCAACTGCGAACTCAGTATGTAGTCCTTCATCCCGAGAAATCAGCTCGTTTGAGAAGGTCAATCCAGGAAGCAGACCCCGCTTCTTAATCCAGTAAATCGCACAGAACGAACCGCTGAAGAAGATGCCCTCGACACACGCAAACGCTACCAATCGAGTCGCAAAGTCGTCTACCGAATTAATCCACTTGAGAGCCCACAATGCCTTCTCGCGAACACAAGGAATCTCGTCGATGGCGCGAAAATATTTCATCTGTTCGTCCTTGTCCTTGACATACTGGTCAATCAACAGCGAATAGGTCTCCGAGTGAATACCTTCCATGGCATTTTGGACTCCATAGAACAGGCGAGCCACCGGCGACGACACATCCTTTTGGAATTGAGAAGCAAGGTTCTCCTGGACGATGCCGTCAGATCCGGCGAAGAAGGCTAGCACGTGTTTGATGAAATGTTGCTCATTTGTACTTAGTTTCTCCCAATCGTTCTTATCTTTTGCGAAATCAATCTCTTCCACCGTCCAGAACGATGCAACCGCTTTTTTATATAGTTTATAGAGGTCCTGTTCTGCAGCCTGGATGGGAAATAGCGTGTAGCGAGCTCCGATAGATTCCATGCTTTATAGGAATATAAAAATATGTTTAGACTCTTTCCGTTTTGTATAAGTAAATGTCAACTGAGAACGTTCTACAGGGAATCCTATCGCAAAAGATAGTTCAAACTGGCGGTGTATATTCTGCTAAAACAGACCTAGTTAATGTAGATACTATCAAACTAGACTCGACTAGCACACAAGCTGGAAAAATTGTCTTTACTACATCACTTCCCGTAAGTAGTGTTGATACCACTGTGCCTGGTGTAACTAGTAACTCTGTCGTAATTCTAACTCCAACCACTTCATTCGCTGGTACATACACTTTAAGCACGCAGACGAACAATATAAGGCTTGTTTTAGGAGCTGCAGCCAATGTAACATTCAACTACTTTGTGGCTAAATACTAGAGTTTTCCGACAATTTTGTAGATACTCAGCACTGAAACCCCCGATGCTTCAGATACATTTTTCATTTGCGACTTAGCTGTTAGCCCCATAATCGACGCCACGACTCCGGCTACGATTGTCTTCGGTGTATGTTCAAATTCATCCTCTGATTTCAGCGATAATTCGTATAGTTTATCCATGATTTTCTCTCGTTGGTCGTCGTTTAGGGTGAGACTCGAACATAGTCGCTCAGCCAATCCAATCTGCGTGTTTATGATTGAATGGTCTGTTTGAGAATATCGCAGAATAGCTTTACACAAAGATCGGATATTCACGTGAAATAATTTTGCAATTTCTTCGTGCGTACGGGAAGCAGTCTGGTTTCTGCAAGATATAAATACTGCAGCTCCCATACATGCTCGTCGAGTTTCGCCTCTTACCTTTTGAGCGTCCTCTAGCTGTTTATACAGACCACATGCTTCCTGAACGATTGCCTTCGGTAATCCCGCCTGTGTACACGATAACTGGATTGCGTCAAATATTCCCATCCATGAGCGCTCGCTGTTGGAGTATAGAGACCAACACGATAATCGTTGAATTCCCTTGAAAGCAGGATTAAATCCCTTATGTGAGATGATAGATCCGTAAGAGCATGTTGGAAGTAAATCTGATGTTGCACACCCAGTTCTAGACTGGTCCTCTCCTTTATTGTCTTCATAATTTCGCCATTCAGCTCCTTCGTCTATAAATCGTTCAAATATAGTTCCACAATTTTCACATATATGCTGGCCTTCGTCAATTACTAGTGAATGAATGCAAGACATTTTCATATCTTATATTCATTTACCAATTTGTATTCGTTTTTACAAACGCATATTTACGATGTAGTTTTAGGCTTTTCTACCTCCAATATTTCAACTCCGTCGTCATCTCTAGCAATGAAATAACCTAAAAGCTTCGAATTCCAGCGACTAGGTTCGACCCACTCGTATGCTCCGTCTTTGTTTACTTTGAGTAAAGTCCGTATATCTCTTTCAATATTTAGTATAGAATGACGATCAACATACTGACGATTGACACGAGAGCCGTGGTACAGATGAAAAACGTGAATTCCTTCCAGATATGATACCTTAGGCTTCTTCATGGTACAATAATCCTGGTAGACTGAATTCATGCTCTTAGGCAATGAGTGTGCGCCTTTAGGAAATGACTGTTTCATCCAGGCAGCAACCGATAATGTGTCACCACTTCCACTAACCGCCCAATCAAAAAATCCTACCTTATTATACCAATCTCGACGGAACCCCCACGCAAATCCAGGGTGAAATTTATGAGAGTACACATTACCCGGGCACTTTACAGACGTTTCACGTGTAAGACTAACATTCTTATACGTTAAATCGAGCCAGTGTCCGAACTCAAATGCCTGAACTACATCATGAGTATTCAGCTTTTCTGACATGTCAGAATACCATTTTGCATCTGAAAATATCAAATCGGCATCTAAGAATGCAATTTTAGTATACTTCTTTGGAATTTTGCTTTCCAACACTCGACACAATCGCTCTTTGTGAAACATATACGAATGTGAATTAACATGGAATACGTTCGGAGAAGCAGGTATTTCAGGATTTCGGTTATCAAATACAAGTTCAATCGTATAGCAAGGAAACTCTGTCAGACGATTCACCGTGTATAAGTAATTCATCAAAATGCGTTTGGATTTCGATGGATTAAAAAATACAAATGCGATTGCCATATCATAATTCTTTGATTGTGACTGCCCCATTGTCTTTAGAAAGTATTAAAGTTTCACATCAGCATCCGATAAAATGAGTTCATGTGGAAGCTCCATATATAAAATTGTACTAAAAAATGGAGTTACACGTCCATCCAGAACAATAGAGCGAATCTTGCTATTTTCTACAAGACTTGAAACTAATCGATGAAACAGGGCATCTTTTCGTACACTTGTCTTAATGTTTACTTTACAGCTTCCATTCCATCCACACACATTCCCAGAACAAGTATTTTTGGTCTTAAACTGACCACATGGAGTTCGAATTTTGCTAATGAATTCAGTTGGCTTTGAAATATCTACAAATTGCGTTCTATCATCGAACCATCGCCTGAGTTCACTCTGAAGTGTTTTGCGAGTCGGTTTTGAAGTGAGAATCTGTTGAAGCGTTGAGTAATCTTCCAATGTTTTTGATAGCTCGAATAATAAGAATTCGAATATTTCAGATGCATAAGATATTTCGGTGTATACTTGCTTGAGTGAGACATCTTCTGACCCGAATGTCATCTTTCGTTCATTTATCGTGTTCATACTTTCAATAACTTCAACAGGTTCTCCCTTCTTCTTCTCTGGAACTACCGGAATACGTAGTCCACTTTTCAGTCGAATTTCAACTCGTTCATTCCTGGAGTTGTACATATCCTCGGCCCATTCGTATCCAGAAGCATATTTCTTTGCAATATCCAAATACTTTAGCACATCTGAATGTTCAGGCAACTCTTTTATATTTTCAAATCCGTTGATCTTTGACGCACTATTTGAAGGAAGAGGCGTTGATTGAAACGGCAGTACCATTTTAGCTGGAATATAAAAAGCTTGGCCACGGACATACGGATCTAATACAATAGAGTAATCATCTGCTCCAATTTTTGACATTAGTTCAGGCAACGATGCCAGTGCATTATCGTATGAGGGTATAGGTGTATTACACGAGACACTTCTCATTTTTTCCAGATGTTCGTATGTCTGTTTTTTAAACGGCGCTTCGTATACATTTGAAGAAAACGTAAGAAGGTTCTTATCTCTCCGCACAAACGATATGCCTGTGAAGACATCTCCGTCTTGTAGCATGATTATAGCACGCTTTCTTGAAGGTCCCATTCGTGTCGGGAAGAAGCAATCTAGCGATTTTGAATCGTTTAAGATACGAAACACCTCGCACTGAAGAGCAAGTGCACTATACTCTAACTCCTGTATAACAGACAACTCCCCGCGTTCATACGCTTGATCTATCCCTGCAATACGGCGAGCCAATTCTTCACTTTCAATTTCTTCCTCGATCTCTTCATAGTCTTCTTCTGCTAGATGCGCCCAAGTATTGAAGAACGAGCACTTCAGTACAAGTTGGATGTTTTCCCGAGGCTTAGGGATAGTTGTTTTCAGGTTCAGTAACTTTGGCAGAGTTTCGGAAGGTCTCCCAATACCAATTCGGAAGTATCCGGACATCGGACTTTGAATACGTGCCTGGGGAAATACTTCATACGTTTCGTTGATAAAAAGCGCTTGTAATATATCAGTAGGAATAAATGCTAGACGCATAGGAGGGACTGATACCTTCGTGTTCCCTAAAATATAATATTTATCTTCGATTACTTCCTTTTTTACTCCTGAATCAGGCGTTTTATAACAGCATGGCATAAGCTTGTCGTTTGTTGGTGATTTGTATTTGGTAAACTTTGGATACTGAAACGCCTTGTCTCGTTTGATAACAGTGAACTCCTGTGGATTTTGATTTACTTTTTCTTTAACTTTACCCTTGCACATTGGACATCGCTGAAATCCGTCCTCATCAACTAATTGTGACTCTTGTATGGGTATTTCATCTCGCATACACCAGTATTGAGGACAAATCAATATCCCATTTTCAATTGGCATTATCTGCTTTTCATCTGCATAGGTGCGCGGATCGTACGGTGTGTCTTTAATTCGATTTAAGTCGTCGTCGCTCAAGATGACAGGTTGATGCTTTTGTTCACACTTCTTAGGGTATTCATACTCAGGATGATTTGTGTTGTACGTTTCTGGATCAAATTTCTGTAGTCGGGTATTGAAATAGTTATAAAGCGTCTTGCGATCAGATTTGACAATAATTTTTTCCTCATTTTGTTGCTCTTCTTTTTCGACTTGTGCAGGTGTGGTTGGTTCAATATCAATGTCGCCGATTAGGTCCATATATTCATCCAACACTGCTTTATCTAGCACTTGTTCTTCAACCTTAATTTGCTTGGCTGACACTTTCTCCAGTCGCTTCGGACACACCTCATCAATATCTTCTGCATCGGGGTTTGTCAGGATATATCGCAGAATGTTTGCGTATTGAAGTGACTTTTCTAGGCGATTTGTGGAAGAAAGCAAAATAGTGTTCGATCCAATACGCATGGTCGGAAATCCTCGAAATGCTTTCTCTAGAATTTTAGGATCCTCATCGATTCGAATTCGTAAATCTTGATATATACTACGAGCCTTGTCTGCACTGATACTCAAGTCATTAGCTATGTCATTAACTGATAAGCCTGGATTATCGCGCATAAGTTGAAGCACCTTCATTTCAACGGCAGTAATTCCTTGGACTGAATAGTCAGAACGCAAAAATCTAAATATAGATTTATCGGCATCTGCCAAGTCAAATATTGATGATACACAACCAAACCTGCGTAGATCATAATTTTCAACCTTCTTTGAATACTTTGCTACAAAACTCATGTCCTGTAGCTCCCATCTTTCTTGATCTAGATCATTTTCGTTGACAAATGGAAGTATTGAGTCGAATAAAGGCAACCATTCTTTTATTCCATTCTGTAGCTCTTCGATTGTTTCCGTGTTCTCTTCAGGACGATAAGTTGAAATTACCATATCAACGGATGTAATTGAAATTCGGTCGAAGTGCTGGTTGCTTTTTCCACGATATAACACCAGAGTTGGACGATTTCTAGAAGGTTTTGTATTGGTCCACCATGCATTCCACATAGATAAGTCAAGATAAGGTTCCTTCTTCTTTGCGTTTTCGGCAAAGAACTTGTGTCTGGATACTTCTGTGCTTGACGTGAAGAATGTTATACAGGGTAAATTTTTAGACACGGTTAATCCATAAAACATCTGTTCGAATCTGGTTCTGATTGCTGATCCAAAGTCTGTTTCGATCCATGGAACATGAAAGCGCGTTCTGACGATTGATACATCAGTAGGTTCAGGGCTGTCGAGTGCAAGTAGTTCTGTAATGCGTTTGTTATTCATCTTCAATAAACTAGATTCTTCTTCGCTAAGTCGAGGTGGCGTATTGGAACGCAGAAATGGAAAATATATTGGTTGGGCGTTTTCAGCTTCTTCGTCGTATGGAATACAATAAAATCCCCGAATATCTGTAACATTGTAAACACTAGAAACCAGGCGTGTTACATCTGGAATAGGGTATGATGCAGCCGGAATTTTTGAGTCGTAGGAACGTGGAAGTGCAAACGAAAGCTCTTCTGGGACTCCGAATATCATATACTCTGAGAACGATTCTTCCGGGGAATGAATCTCTTTTACGGAATCAGGCACTTCCATCCACTCGCTACGGCTAAAATCTGAGTATACGATTGAAGAGGCAGGGCTTCGGTAAAATGTTTGATATTCTGAGAATGGAAGCCTTTGGATAACGGGTTCTGTTAAAGATAAGCGGTTAAATAAAGACTCCCATCTATGAGGATTGCGTTGATAATAATCTGCAGGACGCTCGATTCGCGCTAGTATTAGCAAACGATCCGGATGAATATCTAAAGTTTGACCAATTTGTTGACGAACTGTATCGATAGTATCATCATCGAAAAATGATACAAAACTGCGTTGATTTGATTTGCTTTCAGTTGTCTCCACCCGGAGCATCTTATTACTTAACTATATTCTTTCTGTTTTGGATATAAATGTCCTTCACACCTTCATCAAGTATGACTTCAAGCGGAAGCCCGTCACAAACAGCTAGTGGCAGTCCATCGCAAACAAGTAGTGGAAGTCCCTCGCAAAGCAATATGATAATAGAAACAGCTTCGACTCCAGTTGGAGTAAAACCCGAAGGTGTTGTTTATATCAGCGTTGTAATAATCCCTATTGTTCTTGCGTTCTTATATTTTCTGATCAGAAAACTACAAAGGCGAATCTGTAATCTGAATTCCGCAATATGATACTGGTGTTCGGTTGTAATTGACATCTTGATAAATTCCAACCCCAATTGCATCTTGGAGAATGCGCCGAAAATTTGCCCAAAATTCAGGAGTGTGTCCTATGCTGAAGGTCATCAAATGAGCAACTTCGTGAAGAACAACAAACATCACGGTGTTTTCTTCGACCAGAGGATACCCTTTTGTTTTTTGACGTAAACATACTACTATTCTGTCTCCTTTGTTTTCAGAATACGACGTGGTTGAGTCGTTAATGTTGCTCTCACACATATTCTCGGGCTTAAATCGTTCAATCATCGTTTGAATTCGAGGCTCCGCTGCAGTCGCAGGATCATTCTTGTACCTAGTGAATAGCTTTTCAAGTTTAGTCTGAATCGAAGCCATTCGCTCGCACGCTTCTTGCTTATCGGGTAAATTCTGAACCAAATAATCTTTATTCGTTTGAGAACTTCTAACAGATACCAGATTGGAAGGACCTTTTGTTGCAGCATAAAGGACTGCTGCCCCGACGCCCACTGCAAGAGCGGTTGATAACATTATTTATATGTCGAGACACTTTCTACGCGTCGAGTCCACGCTTGAAAGGGTTGCTCTCAATCGTCGTATTCAGGAAAGGACCGACAGCCGCCTGGGGATTGGGCTGCTCCGAGCGAACGTCCCAAGAAGCGTTGCGGTTGGTCTGCGAGACACCGGCGATTACCGTATTAGTGTGATACCCAGCATCTAGGAAGTTCTGGCCCTTCATGTCGGACATGGAAGAAGGATTCACGGCGGCCCACGAGGCACCCATTTCGCCAGAGGGAAGCAGTTCATTTGCAGAGAGGGTAGACGTGTTGTAAGTTGACTGAGAAGCAGGGTGGCGAGCCTGTAGAGACTCCGTGGGCTGTGCATTGCCACCGGCGCTGTGGGACATGCGATCATACGGGCCCGCATCGGCGAGAGGTCCCGTAGGAGTTGTTAGAGTCTGACCCATCGACTCCAGACCTTCCGAGACACGACCCTTTACCGATGAGTATGAGCTTATCAGATAGGCTAGAGCAACGATACCTCCGAGGACAAGTGCTAAACGAGTGGTCTGCGAGGTTTTCATCCTTTAGTTTATATCCAAATCAAGACAAAAAAGAATGAAAAAGGACCCTTTGGCCGATCCTATAGCATTTTTTGCTTCCGCTGAGTTTCAAACTTTTTTCGAACAGAACATACTTAGACCGATACTGTCCAAGGTGTTCTCATATTTATACCCCTACCTCCTCGCCTTCACTTTTCTTTGGATTATCATGTTTCTTTGTATGATCATTATTCTTGTTGTCCTTGTTCGTGCTCGGGTATAGCAGTTCGATAAGTTGAGGACGGCGCATTTTCCATACATTCAAATACCCCTTGTCTCGCGCCTCTTTGCGTAGCTGATGTATAGTCTTCTTTTCAATTTTCATTTCCTCGGGGAATTCGGTCATAGTCAAGATTCTAATTAATTCGAGTCTCGACTTGACATAATAATACTTGATTGGTGGATTATGAATCTTTGCAAGATGCTTCAACTCAACAAGCGATAACGAGTGAATGTTCTCCATTTTGGCTGTAACCAATTTACATGGATTTTACGAATTCGTTTTCAATGAACCAGACTCTCTTTTTAATCCTAGCCGGCATCGCAACAGTCGTATTGTTCAGAACTAAGAAGCTATCGGAAGAGGTTGCTATTCCGATGATATATGATAACAATTCAATCCCAGGTGGTCCTTAGGCTTGATGTATCTGATTATAACATGACCATCGAACTTCGATGCCTATTTCTGAAATAATATCTAAATTTAAGTTCAACGCGTTGTACATAACAAGCTCAATTGCTTCAGGTGAAGTGTTTGAAATCATCGCTTTAAATGTATTAGTTATAATAGGTAGTTCTCGATTTGTAAACTTGTAAAAAAATGTATGCATGTTTTCTTTATCACTATACCAGTTAGACTTACATGCTATAGGAGACTCATTCATCCATCGCAATCTATCAAATCTATCAGTTAGCTTATAGCGACCTGTCATTTTGAATATGTTTTGATAGTTGGAAAAATCGACTCTATCAAATATATAGAGCATTAGTTGGGCCTCACAAAGCCCTTTATGAAACCCATTTTGTATTATATCGTTCGGATATGTATTGATAAAAATATCAACTCGCTTTTCCAGTTCTTTCATATATTCTGAATCCGGGCTACATTCTGCAAGAATTATATCTGTATCCGGAAGATGTTTGCGTATAGATTCAATTGTTTCTAGAGTTTGTTCGAATCTCTGTTGATGAGTATAAACACTACGAACAGACGTGAATGATAGTGGTTTATCGCTTATTTCAACAATAGAAGTTACAATAATACAATCTTTCATTATTAAAATATAACTTCATTCTTTAAGTAAAAAATCGCACGTCAAAATACAAATGCAGAAGACATTATTTATTTTGGCCGTTTTTGTTGCATCAGTCCTTGCTGGCCTTTTTGTCATGATGTCATCTACGCCATCTGGCCCGAAGTCGAAGGAAACGTTCATGCAGCGGTCGACCGGCGCACCTGTAAATGCACAGGGGATGGGCCCTTATGACAATGTATCTCTGCCTGGCGTCGCAGCGGGATGGCTAGCCACTGAGAATGTCCCAAAAGGTTCGGCGCCACTTGAATCAAGCGCTCATCCAATGCATCTTCTGAATAACCCAAAATCTCCTTCATGTTGCGTTAAAGGTCCCATGAGCACTGATACTGGATGCATATGTCTGAGCAAGGAGGATGAGAAGTTGTTTGAGTCTCGTGGCGGAAATCGCGCTCTAGCTTAAAACGGATTTACATTATGATAAATCTTAAACAGTATCAACATGTCTGCAGCAGTTCAACACTATCTTCAGCCCTACAAGGTTTCAAACACCAATGTATACGCAATTCCAATGAGCATATACAAGACATTGGATGTTAAGCAATGGAAGTACAATCGTCCTCCAGACATGAACCGAGTTCCCGAAATTCATGCGTGGATGAGTCAATTTAATCGAATGGATGGAGTTCTGAATTTAGCCTATATTTTAGGAGAAGGACTTGCGTGCTTTGAAGGTAATCATCGTCGCCTTGCAGTTGAAGGCCTGGACATTCACGTACTAGTTGATATTGTATGGGACGCAACTCATGAAATCGTGACACATGAGTTTCGTCGCCTGAATAAATCAGTATGCGTCCCGGATTTGTACATTACTGATAATACTGCTTCTCTTCGAGTAGAAATTGAAGATGCAGTAGCCGAGTTTCGCAAGAAATACGCTGATCACGAATCAACTTCTGGAAAACCTCAACGTCCTAATTACAACCGCGATAATCTGACAGATAACATCACTCGTCTTCAGCGTGAACTTACAGTTCCAGTATGCGAATTAATGAGCCGACTTCGTGACCTGAATGATAAATATTCTTTGAGAGATAAATCTAAACTTAGCGCAAAGATTCAAGCAAAATGCGAGGATTCGGGGCTTTGGCTATTTGCATGGAGTTCTGTCGTTTCCTCCAGTGAACTATAAAACGGATTGGTAACTCTGTGGCAACAAACAGTACACATCATGGATCAAATTATGAAACTGCTTAATTTGTTTTGTGAATTAACGTTGCCAGACAATCAGTTGGGAATGCCAGCTTATTTGAGGTCACAACTTAGTATATTGCAATCTGTAGTGGAACAATTGCAACTAATGATAAAGTATACTCAAGATAACTTGCGTGAATGGGAGGATATTTAAACAACACGCAAATCTAAATACAAATGGACATTCATGCAGGACTAAAGGCTTTTGCAGATGAACTTGGAATTTCTGAGTTTGATGACGCAAAAACAATTGAAGAAATTGAAGCGCTTTATCCCGATGTTGTCCTGATTATTCAGAAAAAGGATGAATTTTTTGATAAGCCACGTGTACTGTTTCAACAGGAAGTAAATGGTCTAGACCACGAAGTCATTTGGAAACACCTTCCAATCTGTTTATTTCTTTCTTTCACAAACGGTGATATTAAGGAAAAGTTGGGATCATTGCTATCACTGGCAAAGAACTTTCTATCTGCAAACCCGACTGAAGCAACTAGCGAGATCTCACGGATCTTAAATGACGAGAGTGCACAGAGTTCAATTGAAGAGTTCATTGAATTCTGTACGAATACCCGTATTGCAAAGGTGCTGAACGATATTCTTACAAACTTGGATGTAAGCGAGTTTGAAAGTTTACTAGAAAATCCCCGCGAGTTCATTGAAATCGCAAGAAACCCAGATCATCCAATTGTGAAAAAGTTCATCCAGAAGTTTCAGAATATTCTCAAGGAAAAGATGGAACGAGGTGAGATTTCGCAGAGTAAACTTCAGGAGGATATTGAGGGAATCAAGGCCAAACTAACGGGGTTGTTCGGAAATGCACTGACCGAGGCTTTGGGAGGAAGAGGGGCTGAGGTTCCATCCGCTGTTCTTACATCTAATAGTCCAGAGGCACGTCGTCAGCGAATGCTGGCACGATTACAGAGAAAACAGCGCGAAAAAACTCAACGTTAAGATAAGATAAGGAATGTCCTCTGAAGAAATTTGGTATGAAAATCCCAGAGCTCTGTTGACAAAGTCCAATTGGATGCGATTTGTTCCCACTCCAAATATGACCACGACCGAGGCATTGAACGCTGTCGTTCGATTTGCAACCTATTTCACCGTTCTGTTGTTTGTCGCCACACAGAACAAAAACTATATTCTACTTCTACCAGTTGTGCTATTTTTAACATATGTTCTACACATGTTATTCCCTAACGGGAAGAAACTTGAAGCATACTTGAACTCGGCCAAGAGCGAAAAGTATACAATGCCGACATCGCATAATCCGTTCATGAATGTTCTGCTTACTGAGATTGGTGATAATCCAGACCGCGATGATGCTGCCCCATTAACAAATAAGCAGATTCGGGCGAATGTAGCAAAGGCGTTTCAGCAGACCAGCGACATATACATGGACACATCTGACATGTTCGATCAGACACAAGCAATGCGAACATTTCACACTCTACAGAGCTCAAAAGTGCCAAACGATCAAGACAAATTCTTAGCATGGCTTTCGAAGGGTTATGATGAGCCAGACAATTCATCTGCACCCTTAGCGCGTGGAGGAAAGCTTGCGTCTGAAGGGTATGTGCCTGCGCGTGGATCGATGGACGCGGCGCTTTCGTCGAGTACGTCTAAGCCGACGGGAACGACGCCCTCCGGTAACTGATAATAACTTTGTCTTAAGCTCATCCTTGCTTACCTCACCATCCACACTAGACACCTGCTTGCCTCCCTCTATTTTCATAAATTTTGGAAACCCAGATATACCAAGCTCAGATGGAACAGCTGAACTTTCTACTTTTACAAATTCGATATCAGGGGTCTCATCCTCTAGCTCCGACATAATCGGGTCCATTGTTGTGCAGTGAGGGCATCCTTCTAAAAAAAAGAAAATTACAACAGGTTTAGAAGACGTCATTAGTTTCTTAACGTCTTCTGATCGTTTCAATTGTTTCATTTATTTTTACGCGTAGAGAACTAAATGGATAAGCAAGTCGATTCTTATAACGTAGCCGTCGGTGAACACACTCTTCCCGTATCATCAAAGGCACCTGTTCGGTATCAAACGTCGAGTTCGGAGGAAGGTTTAACTGGATTTCAGGATCTAACTCCTGCAAACCCTCAGCTCCAGGCTCGATACGATGCGATGTCTCCCGAATGGGTCGGTGTTAAGGCCACAAATAAACACGTATTTAATAATAGCCGGCCTTCTCGCAAGTAAATTTACACTTTAATAAATAATGTATGTGTTTCTGATTATCTTTTTAATTGTATTGTTCTTGCTCGGGCAACGCAAAGAACATATGACGCAGACTACACGTCCCATTAAAGGCCCTTCATCAGATCGAGACTTGTACGACCCGTCACTCAGTTACCCCAATGGCAAAACTCCTGCAGGTAAAATAGGACCTGAAGTCATCAACAAACCCCCATGTGATGACGGCAGATTTAGATCAGACACTGCAACACAGCAATATTCAATTTATTTATACAAACCCTTTGCAACACTACCCTTTCCGACGTCTCCTCCTCCACAACCATATTTGACTGATTTTGCTCCTTTTCAGCGTTAGTAAATTTAACATAATCGCCGACACATATACAATGTTCGGTTTAGACAATTTCAATGGAAGTTGCTGGGTAAATGCAGCGCTTCAGACCATATTTCGATTTCCAGATGTTCAGGCACGATACAATGCAGGAACATTTGAAAAGGATAACAAGATCGATGAATGTATTTGTCGTATTTGGAACTCGAAGGGAAAAGAAGGCCTTCGGGAGCTCTTTGACGAAATCAGGACAGAATGTATGCCCGCCGGAGCCGGTATCGGTGATTCACACGAACTTCTAACATACTTGTGCGACAAGCTTCCTTATCTGGATAAACTATGTAGATTCAGCATTGCAAATTCAATTGAATGTATTGCATGTAAGGCTAAAACCTTATCGCAAGATTCGACAATTAACTTTTCACTGACAGAAGGAAACCATCAGCCAATTTCAACTTGTATTCAAAAAACAGTAGA
>Ga0209191_1001311_pt1 | contig 16538 bp, 14 predicted proteins | sample S_130626_EF_Meta_FD_187320 | JGI IMG/M metagenome (GOLD analysis project Ga0209191, IMG submission 187320) | Freshwater microbial communities from Lake Simoncouche, Canada to study carbon cycling - S_130626_EF_MetaG (SPAdes) (version 2) | ecosystem: Environmental > Aquatic > Freshwater > Lake ...
ATACAGAAGTAGATATAATAGATAGTTATGGGAGGATTGCACAGAAATATGCTAATCCCCTATTGAGAGATAATGAATGGCTTGTGACGAACGAAATTGACAGAGCTCAACAAGAAAAGAGGGGCTTAGTCATTCTAGGTATTAGACGTTTTGCCAAGTCTGTTCTTGAAGCATCCTATATTGCATGGGGTGCGACCTTTGATGAAAACAGTCAGAATATCATAGCAGGCTTAAATGCCCCAGATATAAAACTGATTACTGATAAGATTGACAAAGGATTGAATTTCATTCCTGAGTATTGGAGGTGGCAGAGAATTGAGGACAACTGGAAGAACCAAGTGACTCTAGGTATAAAGACCAAGTCTGGTGAACGTATCCCATTCTCTTCCATTCTAATACGTAACCTTGATGAAGGTAATAATGAGGAAGCAATTGCAGGTACAAAACCACGTAAATTAATTATAGATGAGATTGGTAAAGGAAATTTCCTTAGAGGTTTACAGGCAGCTATTCCTGGTTTCACTACACCCTATGGCTGGGGATGTAGCCCCATACTTACTGGGACTGGTGGTGACATGAAGAAATTTATGGATGCTAAAAGTTTAATGTTTGACGTAGATAACTTTAACTTCCTTACATACAACAATAGTAAAGATGATAAACGTATACATGGTTTATTCATCTCACATAAGTATAGAATGGAGGCAAAGGAAGATTCTACATTAGGAGCATATTTAAATATATCAGGTAAATCTGATTTACATAATGTTAAAATGCTTGTAAGTAATGAAGAGAAGGCTACAGAAATTACTAATAGAGATTTAGAAAGACTTAAGAAAGCTGGTGATCGTATAGCCTATTTAAAAGAAAAGATGTACTATCCTCAGGAAGTAGATGATATCTTTTTAAATGAGGACACAAATATATTTGATATTGAGAGTGCTAAGAGACAGAAGACTAGATTATTACAACAAGAAAGAACAGGAACTCCTGTTATATTGTTTAATGATGGAGAGAAGATAGCTCATGAGTTTACAGATAAACTACCTATATCTAACTTTCCTCTAAAGAACTCAGACCTAAAAGAAGCACCTGTAGTTATATATGAATTCCCTATAGATAATCCACCTTATGGATTGTATGTAGCAGGAGTCGATCCATATAGACAAGGTAAGTCTGCATATTCAACTTCACTTGGATCTGTATACATATACAAGAGGATGCATGAAATTAGTGGTGAGAAGTATCAAGATATGTTCGTAGCTTCGTATTGTGCAAGACCTGATAAGAAAGAAACTTGGGAAGAACAAGCTAGACTTCTTATAAAGTATTATAACGCTAGAGCTCTTTGTGAGAATGATGATATATCCTTTATTGAATATATGAAGAGTAAAGGAGATGCTCATTATCTTGAGAAACAACCTGAATGGTTAAAAGAAATTGTACCAAATACCACTGTAAAAAGAGACTTTGGTATACATCGTTCAGCTGCAAAGATAATTGATTACTTACACACATGTCTTAAGAAGTACATGGAAAGTCCTATCTTTGTAGAGAAGAATGATGCAGGAGAAGTGATAAGAGAAGTGCTAGGTGTGAGTAAGATATTTGATCCTGTATTACTTGAAGAGATTATTCAATATAATGATTCAGGTAACTTTGATAGAATCATAGCTGCAGAGTTAGCCATAGCACAGGCTTTAAAGATGGACCCAATTATGGGTAAGATAGGAGGAACATCAGATGAGAGAGTTGCTTCTATGTTTAAGAAGAAGAGAGGAAACATACTCTTCACTGACTCTAGAAATAACATGTTTGGACAAACAAAAAATAAATATAAACGCAATAAATTGTTTTCATAATGGCAATTATAAGATACACGAAAGACGCAACAATAAGATATGCTTATCTGAATATCTTCCCTGATCAGTTTAAAACTGAGAAGGAAAAGATGGATGAGAGCTGGATAAAGAATTCAATGGATTACTTTGCTAACAAGGCATATGCTGAATATGTTAAAGCTAGAGATACATTTGTAAAGAACTATGATCTTGTAAAGGGTATTTTAAGAAGAGAGGATTTCTTTGTAGAACCAGAAGTAAGAAGCTTCACAGATGTGCTTACAGCAGATCTTGAACTTCCTGCCTATGTAAAACATTATTCTATAATGACCACTCCTATTAATGAGTTGATAGGAGAAATCAGTAAAAGACCTGACGCATTTCGTGTCAAAGCATTTGATGATGATAGTCAAGCTGAAGAGTTACAATTTAAGACTCAGATTTTAAATCAATATGTAGTTAGTCAAGCAAAACAAAAGATAGAACAAAGTGCTATGGAACAAGGTCAAGAACTTGATCCTGAAGAGTTAGATCAAATGACCATGGAAGAAGTAAAAGATGAAATAGATAACTATACATCTGTAGCAGAGAAGTGGGCAAATCATATTCTTTCAGCTCAGAAAATGGAATTTAATCTTAAAGAAAAAGGTGAAGATTCATTTAGAGACCTTTTGATATCTGCTAGAGAGTTCTTCCACGTATATGAAGATAACTCTAAACTTGGATTCAATGTAGAGGTAGCCAATCCTAAAAACACATGGTTCTTAACTACTCCTGATAGAAAGTGGATTTCTGATACAACTGGTAGAGCACAAGGAGCATATGCTGCTGGTACTGTACAAGTGATGGAACTATCTGAGATTATTGAAAGTGTTCCTGACATTACTAAAGATGAGATTGATCACTTACGTTCTTCATTACAAGACTATGGATTGATTAATGTACGTGAATCAAATCTTGGTAATCCTAATGCTGTTCCAGGTAATGACTCTATTCAATATGATACATATGATCCTCTTGTTCTACAAACTAGAATGATTATTGAGTCTGAGATGAAAGAGAACAATGATGGACTTAGAGATTTCTTAGGACTTACATCTAATGTAAGTTCATTTGGTTACAAGTATGTAGTTGTAAGAGCATATTGGATTAGTAAAAAGAAGATTGGTAAAGTTATATATATAGATGAATTAGGAAATGAACAATCAATGTTAGTTGATGAGAATTACAAGTCTGGAACTATTCCTACACAAGAGTCATTAGAATGGGGATGGATTAACCAATGGTACCAAGGTATTAAGATTGGTCCAGACATCTATCATATTAAACCATATAAGTTATTACCTTATTGCCCAATCATTGGACAAACATTTGAAGTTAAGAACACAGAAGCTAAGAGCTTAGTAGATATGATGAAACCATTTCAAGTAATTTATAATGTTTGTATGAATCAACTTTATAAGTTATTAGAGAAGGAAGTAGGTAAGGTGCAGTTAATGTCTATTAGACATATTCCTATTCCTAAAGATGGTGATGCACAAGATGCATTAGATATCTGGGAAATGGAAGCACGTAATAGAGGTGTAGTATTTGTTGATGATAGTCCTGAAAACTTAAAGAGTCCATCTAGCTTCAATCAATACACTAGCCTGGATCTTACACGTACACAAGAGATCCAAGCAAGATATACTCTAGCACAACAAATAAAGAATGAGTGTTGGGAATTAATTGGTATGTCTAAGCAAAGATTAGGATCTGTATCAGCTAGTGAATCAGCTACAGGTACTAATGCAGCTATTACACAATCCTATTCTCAAACAGAACCTTTGTTTGTAGCACATGAATATATTATGGGTCAGTTGTATCAAGCTGTTATTGATGCAGCTTTATATGTAGAAGCTAAGAAGCCACAATCAACTATATCTTATATTACTAATGAAGGTGAATCAGCATTTGTAACTGTAAATGGTACAGATCTTAGATTTAGAGATTTAAAAGTGTATTTAACTAACAGACCTGAAGATAAAGAAATGTTCAATCAGATTAGAGGATTGTCTCAAGCTGTTATACAAAATGGTGGAAGCCTGTCTGATATTATTGAATTATACTCTACTAATTCTGTTCGTCAAATGAAGAAAGTGTTTAAGATACTTAAAAATAGACAAGATGAGTTACAAAATCAACAACTTCAACAAAAGCAACAACAATTAGATCAACAAAACGAACAAGCTCAAGCTCAGTTACAACAAGCTCAACAACAATATGATCAAAAGATTGCTCATGATGATTACCAAAAAGATCTTGATAGAATTAATAAGGTTGAGGTTGCTACAATTATGGCTGAGTCTAAAGGTATGCCTGTAACAGATAAGGATTCAAATGGAATACCTGATGCATTAGAAATTAGTAAACTACAGAATGAAGAATCTAAAGCTACTAGAGACTATCAATCTAAAATGATGGATATTCAAAATAAAAACAGACTTGCTTCTGAGAAGTTACAATTAGAAAAAGAAAAAATACAGTTAGCCAGAGAAAACCAAGCAAATGATTTAGCTGTAGCCAAGGAGAATGCCAAGGGTAGAGCTAAGAAAACTAAATAAACATGTTCGATAAACTGATAGAGATAATCACCCATTGGTGGTTACAACTCACACCAGCTATCATTATTAGAGACTATGAAGAAGCAGTGTTGCTCAGGTTTGGTATCTTTAAGAAGGTACTAAAACCTGGAATACATTTCAAGATACCTCTATTTGATGAAGTGATTGACCAGCATGTGGTTGTCACAACTCTCAGTTTAGATGCTCAATCTTTATATACTAAAGACAAGCAGAATATTGTAGTAAAGGGAGTCATTAAATATAAGATAGCTGACGTTAAAACATTCTTATTAGAGGTGTATGATGCTCAGGATGCTCTGTCAGATATGTCTCAAAGCATCATCAAAAATGTTATTATGTCTATGAGTATGGATGAATGTACAGATTCAGAACTTGACAACACTTTGACAAAGAAGGTTAGGGTGGAAGCTAGGAAGTGGGGAGTTGAGGTTCAACAAGTTACCCTCACTGACTTGGCTCCAATCAGAAGCTTTAGACTTATAAATGACAATTTTACTAACAAATTAGATTAGAGTAAAAAACATTAATGCTATATTATATTGAATAATGATCTATATATAGCCTTGTCTCTTTGCTGTTAATTTAACTTGATATACTTTTACATTGAAAACCAAATAAATACAACTACATATGGCTGAAAATCTAGATATGCCCCAACTGGGCAACTTTAGTATTCAAGATACTATGGACATGGGAATGGGTAGTCAAGAGTTATTAAATGACTTATTGTCCCCTGAAAGTGCAACTTCTAGCCCTGATGATATTCAGGACATTAATAATGAACCTGCACCTGCTCCTGCTCCAACAAAGAAAACTACTTCTAAACAACCAGCTGGTTCAGAACCAGAACCTGAAAAGAAAGATGAAAATCCTACAAAGGATATTCAAAGTTTCTTATATGGTGAAGACAATGAAGAAAGCGAGGAAGAAACAAATGATGAACCAGCAGCTGCACCAGCTAAGAAAGCTGTACAAACTGCTGATAATCAAGAAGATAGTAAAGATGATAATGAAGAAGGTGAAGAAGCTCCTACGAGTCAATTCACTGCATTATCAAGAGATCTTTTCAAACTAGGTGTATTCTCAAAAGAAGAAGATGAGGAAGACGTTACAATAGATACTCCTGAAGCTTTCTTGGAAAAGTTCCAAGCAGAGAAGAAGAAAGGAGCTATTGAAATTGTAGATAACTTCATTGGTCAGTTTGGAGAAGATTATCAAAAAGCATTTGATGCCATATATGTAAAAGGTGTAAAACCTGAAGATTACTTTGGTGCATTTAACCAAATCAAATCTTTCTCTGATATGGACTTAACTCAAGAGAACAATCAAATAGCTGTTATTAAACAAGCTTTGACTGATCAAGGATTTGAGCCTGAAGATGTTACAACAGAAGTTGAAAGATTAAAAAATTATGGTGACCTAGAAAGTGTTGCTACGAAACACCATAAAGTCCTAATAAAGAAAGAAGGCCAAAAGCTCCAACAAATGGAGCAAGAAAGAGAGGCCCAATTACAACAACAACAAGCTATCAAACAGCAATATTATCAAAATGTAAACAATGTTTTACAAGAGAAAATAAAAGCTAAAGAATTTGATGGCATACCAATTAACACTAAATTAGCTGGTGAACTACAAGATTTCCTAGTAACAGACAAGTACAAAACAAATTCAGGTGAGACTCTCACTGATTTTGATCGTACAATTCTGGAGCTGAAACGTCCTGAGAATCATGCAACAAAAGTAAAGCTTGCGTTGCTAATGAAGATAATGGAGAAAGATCCTACATTATCAACTATTCAAAAGACAGGTATCACCAAAAAGTCTAATGAATTATTTGGTGAAGTTGCCAGACAAGCCCAGAAGAGTTCAGTGAAATCTAAACCAGTTACACAATCCACTTCTTGGTTTAAATAAACAATTTATATAACAAAAATTAAAAAAGAATAACAAATGGCAATTCAAACAATCCCAGGTTTAACTGGTTTTACCTATGCTAGAGTAGCTTCTATGGACAAGCGTGCTGTAGGTAAATTGACTGACGCAAACCATTTAGAGAGCTTTCACTCAACTGAGCCTGCTGACTATGATAAGAAAATCATCAGCTTATACACTCAGAGTTCTCTTTATAGTAATGACTTCTTAGACATGATTAACAAGTCTACTCCTTACTATATCGATAACAATAGTGATGCTTGGAAATGGCAAGTGCAAGTACCTTACAAGTTCCCAAAATTTATTGATGTTCCAACTTCTACACAGGAATTAAACAAGCCTGGTATTGATGGACAAGAGTTTCAAGTAATTCTTGATACTAATGAATTTTCTAAGAACGCAATTATTTCTGTAGGTACACGTCAATATGGTCCTCGTTTTTACGTAGTAAAAGATCCAGTTCCTTGGAACGTAGGTTTCTTATACACTTTCACTTTAGTGAGTGACAACCCAACTGTAGATTTCGTAAGCCCTATCTTCTTGCAAGTGGGTGTGGAATTAGAGTTAGTTGATGCTGCGATTGGTGAATTCGACCAAGACTTATTAGGTCTTCCTCGTTTAGGTGAGCAAATCACTATGTTTGAATCTTTAGGTTCTGCATATGGTTATGAGCACAAAATCACTGAGTGGGCTGATGACAAGATGATGAGAGATGCTTCTGGCAAACCTTTAGATATCTTAGTATATGCTCCTCAAAGACGTAACCAATTACCTTTAACTCGTAACGATGTTAAGTGGGAACCATTTATTGAGTTCTGGATGCGTAAGTCTATGTTAGAATTAAAAGTTAAGCGTATGATCTGGGCTCGTCCTGGAACTGTAAAAACTAATGGTTCACAACAAAACTTAAAGCGTACATCTGCTGGTGTTTACCACAGAATGCGTAACAATGGTAACTTAGTACAGTACAACAGAGGTGAGTTCACTGCGAACTTAATTCGTTCTGTATTTGGTGACTTATTCTACAGACGTGTGGATGTTAAAGACAGACGTGTAAAAATGTACACTAATGAAGCTGGCTTTGACGTATTCCAACAAGCTTTAAAAACAGATGCTTTGAATTCTGGTCTTACTTTCATGGCTGATTCTGGTAACAGATACATGCAAGGAGAAGGTCAACATATCACTTACAACTTTGCATTCGATGCAATGGTTACTCGTGAGACTGGTCGTGTTGAATTAATTCACTTGAAAGAATTAGACTTACCTCAAACAAATTTAGAATTTGGACAAAACAAGAAGTCAACTCCAGTATTTATGGTGTTTGATGTATCTCCAATGTCTGATGGTTCTATGATCAATAATATTCGTGAAGTACGTATGAAGGGTGCTCCTTCTATGACTTGGGGTTATATTGATGGAACTCGTAGCCACTTAGGTTTTGCTAAGTCTCAAGGAATGCAGTCTGCAAATAAATTCCCTGGATATGAGATCTGGATGAAAGATCGTTGTGATGTATTTATCGAAGATTTATCTCGTACAGTATTGATTGAAGAAATTCCTCAATTCTAATAAATGCCCCTTTAAGGATAGTATCCTTAGACTGACACCAATGGTGTTTCGCAAAAAACTCAGAAGATGTTCCCCCCACTCTCCCAGTGGGGGAGTCTTCTAAATCACAGATGGACATGTACAAGTAAATGCTGTACAGTGTTCCCTTCGATGGGAACCATCTGCAAATAAACCAAACAAAAACAACTACATATGGGTAAGATAGGAAAAATCTCTACTATTAAGAAAGAGTACAACAACTCGCAATTGCAAACGATGCAAGGTGGACTTGCAGCAAGAGGATACACAAGAATTCCTGGTACAGGAGTTTTTAAATATCCTTATAAAGAATTAGATGGTCAGTATAGAACAGGCTTAGATCCTAACGCTAGTTACATCAAAAGAATCCAAGATCCTTTAGAAAAGGAGATGGAGATTGAAAGAGTAACAGAGTTAAGAGATAAACTTCAAGCAGCTTTAAATGCTGACTTAAGTCCTCGTTCTCAATTCTGGAACTATGGCTTATCAACTTCTGTTGATGATTCTTTGCACGTTCAACCAGTAAAGTTACTAGATGGTGATAACTATTTTGACTTTACATTACCATTACAAGAATTAGCATTCTCATGGTTAAGAGTTCATCCAACAATTGCTTCTAGCTACCAAGCTTGGGAGAGAGGTGAATTCCCTGCTGATGTTCAGTACTATGTTGCTGATGATGATATTGAGAACAAGGTAATGTTTAAGAAGAAGCAACTTATCAACAAAGCAATTGTCAAGTTTGATAGTATGACTCCTGAGAAGAAGAAGAAAGTGGCTCGTCTACTTGGTCTTCCAGTATCAGATGATTCCAAAGAAGAAGCAGTTTACAATCAGGTGGATAACCTATTGAAACAAACTGAATTCAAGAATGGCAGATATCAAGGTTTGAATCCAATTGAGGTATTCAACAGATTTGCAGATATGAAAGAAAACTTACTCCATATTAAAGACTTGGTTAAACAAGCTGTTGCTCACTCAGTATATAGAGCTAAACCTAATGGTAAGATTTATGAAGGTGAGTTTGAGATAGCTAAAGATGAAGATGATTTAGTGAAGTTCTTAGCAGATGAAGATAACCAAGACCAATTATTAATTTTAGAAGGTAAATTGAAAGGTAAAAAAATAGCTGCAATATGATCCCAGTAGATAGTTTATTATATAAGATTGATCAGAAACTAAATAAACTATCCACTAACGAGCATCAAGAGATTCCTGTAGAAGATAAAATTCTAGCACTGAATGAAGCTCAAATCAAATTGATAAAGCAAAAAGTTGATGGGTTTAGCACAGTTTCTGGATTAGGTCTGGATGCTTTTAAGAAACGCTATGAAGACTTACAAAGTCTTGTAGAGACTTACAACCACCAACCACTTACCCTAGCATTGAAGAATGCTGAACTAAATCAATGGTTTGCAAACGTCCATCTCCTTACACCTCAGTACATGTTCTATATAGATAGTTATGTATTAGCTGATAAAGGAAGATGCACAGATAGAAAGATATGGATTAATAGAGACTTGGCTAAGCATGGTGACTTACAGTTCTGCTTAAATAACACTCACTATAAACCCTCTTTTGAATATCAAGAGACATTCAACTTTATATCTTCTGATGAGATCTCTATATTTACAGATGGTACATTTACACCAAAAACTATAAATATATAGATCTCATCAGAAGATCAATATATAAATAAGACAGGATATATTATGCTTGATGGGTTACCATCATTCGATCAGGATTGTGAACTTGAACTATATCTAGAAGATGAATTATTAGATCTGACAGTACAAAACTTGGCAATGTATACAGAAAACCAAAGTGCTGTACAAAGTTCAATCTACAGAATACAAACAAACGAATAATTTTTAATAACCTAAAACATAATCAAAATGGCTGATTTTTCATTAACCACGCTCTTTGTCGTTCCAGTAGGAAATACTCTACCTAGCTCTGGATCTACACAAGATTTAACAGCTGGTCAAGTAGGAATTTTTAATAGTGATTACACAGTATCTACTGCTGGTAACATTACAAACTATCCTTACTTTTACATCGCACAAGGTAGAGTAAATACATACTTACAAGGATCTAAGCGTTCAGACAAAATATCTGGATGTCCAAGTGGCTCTTCTTGTAAAACAAACGTAACTGAATGGTACAAATCTTTAGGATGTCCTACTCCAGTGAATCAAGTAACTGATGTAGTTGACTTCACAGTAAAACCTGGTGAAATTGTTACCTTAACTTTACGTGGCTTTTCTAGTTATTTAAACACATTGTACTTTAATGGTTTCACTCGTAGTGTAACTGTTAATGCTCCATGTCTTGGATGTGGTGATGATCCTTGTACAGACGTTGATGTTCCTGCTTTAATTGATGAATTAATCATTAAGTTGGAATCTCATGCACCTGGTGACAACCCAGACAACATTTATTTGACTCAGTTCTATCAATTCCAAAGAATTGGTGATGATCAAAGTGCATTATTACGTATCAGTGGTAAACCATTGACTGCTTATGGACAACCTTGTGACGTTGCTGCATTCCCTTTTGAGTATGACAGATTCTACTTTAGAACTTTCATCTTCTCTGGTCCAGCTACAACTGCTGACTTCATTGTTGACGATCCTTGTAATAGAGTTGCTCAACCTATTATCACACAACGTTCTAACTATGCTGTTGGTACTTCTGCTGAGGTTCAACAATTAGAGAAGAACTTCTATAGTTACCAAGCTGGTTACTTAAAGCATCTTTACAGAATGAATGGTTACAACGAGAACTTTGAGTCTTGGGTAACTGATGGTACAATCTATGATTTGTATTACATCAAATTCAATGAGTATGATAAGAGTGCTTACCAATGGGGTGATTACATCATGGAAGATAGCATGGCAATTATTGCTGTTCCTGAAGGTGAAACATCTGCAATTGAAGCTATCTTAGTAGCTGCTTTAGGAGCTGTAGCTGGAGATACTGCTTGTATCACAACTACTAGTACTACAACTACTGTATGGCCTAGTACTTCAACAACAACTACTTTGATTCCTTAAGAATAAAAGTAGCATCATATTAACCTATGCCAGAGGGTGAGAGGATATCTCAAATCCTCTGGCATTTTTATTATCAAAAACCATGATATTAGATTTTTTAGTAATCAACACATATAACACACAAACACTTGGTGTGGCTGATATATCTGTTTATGATACAGATCCACCTAATGTTAGTGCTGCTACTATGCAAATTACTGTTCCTGGTTTTCCTACACCTGTTTCTATTCCATTCAATGTGAATAGCTTTAATGTTTACAACTCAATTATTTTAGGACTAAGTACCTTCCCAGCAGTGACACCATTGCCTGATGGAATTTATTTCATGAAATATTCAGTTGCCCCAGCTACTACAAACTTTGTAGAGAAGAACATTATGCGTACTGAACTTATTCAAGAAAAGTTTGATGGTGCGTTTATGAAGCTTGACATGATGGAATGTGATTCAGCTATAAGAACCCAGTCAAAAGTAGTATTGAATAGTATTTGGTATATGATTCAAGGCTCTATAGCAGCAGCTAATAACTGTGCTATTGATACAGCCAATAAATTATATATCCAAGCAAATAGACAATTGGATTATTTTATTGCAAACCAATGTGGTTGTACAGGAAACAACTATATAATTAATTTCCCTTAATATGGCAAACTGTAGAGGATGTGGTATGAAGGTGGGCTGTGGCTGTCAATTAATTAATGGCCTATGTTCAGCATGCAACAACAAACTTAAAACTGCTACAAAAAGAATAAAAGATGTTATCACCAAGATTAACAGATTGTGTAGTTGATGCTAGCATTCCTGCTACACTATTACAAATTGATGAAAGATTAACTTACTGGGCAAATCGCCAGTATAATAATATTATCTTCTCCATGAACAATTATATTCCTGGAGAGATAATTGATGATTTATTACATTACAAACAAATATTAACATATAGACTTTGTACTCCCACCTATGCTATGGTGTGTGGTCTTCCCACTACCTCTCAGGTGGTAAGTAGAGTTAAAGTGTTAATTCATAAATAAATTAAACCATGTCTTGCGAAAGTTGTTATAATGGATGTGTTCAGACAGTATCTGATGAATGTGTTAGATATACAGGTATAAACTATGAGGCACTAGGTGTTGAAACAGGAGACAATTTAGTTTCTGTTGAACAAGCCATAATGAATGCTTTGGTTCCTTTATTATCAGGAGAAGGAGATGCTATTGCATTAAATATATCTTGTCCTATAGTTGATTTATATTTACCTGCTCATACACCAAACACTCAAGAGTTATTTACTGCTACAGTATCAGCTATATGTAGCTTACAAGCACAAGTATTTACTATTGATGATATATTAACTATACTAAATGCTGATTATGCAATTGATTGTCTTACAGGGGTAACTGCTTCTTCTGACACCCATGCTATTGTCCAAGCTATTATAAATAAGCTTTGTCTAACTGTCACTGATCTTGCTGCTCTTACACTTGATGTAGATACAAACTATGTTAAGCTAGCAGACTTAGATGCTTTGATTGCAGCTTATATAGCTAGTCAAAGTGGTGGTGGTTCAAACCAACAAAATTTAAAAATGGTTCCATATGTAGCATATGAATACTATGGATCATTAACTAACTTTGATGGAACAGGTGCAGGTTTAAATTCTGCTGGGTTCTATAAGGTAAATCTATGCAATGGCTTAAATGGCACTCCTGATAAAAGAGGACGTGTTGGTGTTGGAGCTATTCAAAATGTTCCAGGTGGTCCATTAGATGCTGCAGTTAATCCTGCAAATCCTGGTAATCCAAACTATGCAATATTTAATACAGCTGGAGCAAATACAGTGACGCTTATTGCATCACAGATGCCTTCTCACTCACATGCTGCAATTGCTACATCTACAGCTACTATTTCTCCAAATCCCCATAGTCACACTGTAGCAGGAGTTACTGGTTCTGGAGGAAATGGAAACTCTGCTAGACGAGGTGATCCTACAACTCTAACTACATCTTCTGTAGATCTTTCTGTTGCTGTAAGTACAAGTGTTACAAATGCTAATACAGGTGATGGGGCAGCTCACGCAAATATTCAACCTGTTATAGCTGCATATTATATTATGTATATTCCTTAATCTTATTAAACTAATTATAAAATGGCTTGCAATCCTGGAGATCCTTGTTACAATGCTTACTATCAACCTAACCAAAACTGTGGTTCATTTCCTTGTGAAACCACAGCAGGTAATGTTATATATAATGGACCAAACCTTCCTTGTTCAGGAATTCACACTGGAGATAACTTAGACTGTGCTCTATCAAAAATAGATGATGCTCTTTGTAATGGTGTTGTTGGTCTTAATGGTACCTCTGGAACTTCTGGTTCTAGTGGTCGTACAGGCACTGCTGGTACATCTGGAAGTTCAGGTGCAACAGGACCTGGTGGTTCATCTGGTACTTCAGGTAGTTCAGGTGCTAGTGGTGCTGCTGGTTCATCTGGTACAAGTGGTGACACTGGTTCTAGTGGAACATCTGGAAGTTCTGGTAGAGAAGGTTCTAATGGTACATCAGGTTCTGCTGGTTTAAGTGGAACTAATGGTACATCTGGTTCTTCTGGTCTTTCTGGAAGTTCAGGAAGTTCTGCAACTTCAGGTACATCTGCTGCAGATGGTACAATGGGTACGTCTGGTACATCAGGTTCAATAGGACCAGCAGGTACTTCTGGTACAGCTGGTTTAGATGGAGATAGATATTTAACATCTTCTGTTACATCTTTATTAATAGGAACTGGTGCTAGAACATTAACTGTTGGTACAGGATTAGCTTATAGTGTTGCACAGACAGTCATCATAGTATATGATGTAAGTAATACAATGCAAGGATCTGTTACCTCTTACAATAGTGGTACAGGTGTTATGGTGGTTAACGTTACCACTACAGTGGGTGCAGGAACATATGCAGCTTGGGCTGTAAACTTATTTGGTGCTGCTGGTGGTAATGGAACAAGTGGTACTTCTGGTTCTATTGGACCATCAGGTACATCAGGTACAGCAGGTACATCAGCTAGTTCTGGTACATCAGCTACAGCAGGAACTAGTACAGGAACAGCTGGCACATCTGGCCTTACTGGTACTCCAGGTTCTTCAGGTGCTCCAGGTGCTCCTGGCCCTCAAGGTCCACAAGGTCTACAAGGAGCTACTGGACCACAAGGTCCTACAGGAGGTCCTGGTCCAACAGGAGCACCAGGGGGACCTGGTCCTCAAGGACCACAGGGAGCTACAGGACCTCAAGGAGCAACAGGAGGACCTGGTCCTACTGGTCCCCAAGGTCCACAAGGAGCAACTGGTCCTACTGGTCCTACTGGTCCAACTGGTCCTGGATTTACATCTATCTCTCCAGCTACTGCAGGAGCAATAGTTATATGTACTAACTCTAACTCTGGATACACAAATTCAAGTGTATATGTAAGTGGTAACTCAATATATGCAGATGCTTTTTATCAAAACTCTGATCTAAGAGTTAAAGATATAATTACAGTCATTCCATCAAATAATTTAGAAACTGTAGCATTCACTTGGAAAGATGAAGAAAAAGATAATAAAACTCATTGGGGATATATTGCACAAGAAGTACAGAGTGTATTACCTGATGCTGTAGAAGAAAAAGAAGATGGCTTCTTAGTAGTGGATTATACACAAGTACATAGCTGGAAGATTGCACAATTAGAAAAACGTATTGCTGAATTAGAAGCTAAATTGAAATAATGCAAACAAATAATGCTTTAGTAACATATACAGATCTAACAACAATGTTAGTTCCAGTAACAGGATTGACTGCTCCTACTGGAAATCAAATTGCTACTAGATCATTTATTGATACATACTATCGTGTAAATACTACATCAAGTCCTTATTCTACATATAGTGAAAATAGATGTCCACCATATCAAACTATACAACCTCAAAGTCTTCCTTACTTAGCTTGTTGGAATACTACAATTCTTCCTTATTCTGAATTAAATTGTCAAGGTAACTATAACAGTTTTGAAACTTGGAAAATATCATTAGTAGATCAGTATGGAAATGCATATATTGCAGATCAAAATTATTACTTTGATATTGGATATGATTATACATATCAAACTGATATACCTCCATATTATGAGTCAGGAAGTAATATTACTACAGTAGCTATACTAGAAGGACAATGGCAAGGATTTGCTTCGTTTACTATATATGCTGTAGAAACATGTCCTTATTCATCAGCCTGTGATGGTAGTTGTTTTAGCACTAATACTAACATAACTGAACTAACTAATACAACTGGTGTACCTGGAAACTGTTCATTACCACCAACTCCACCAGTAACTACAACTACAACTACTAGTGCATATATTCCTGTAACAGGATTAAGTTGGGCTAATTCATCTAATGCAACTGGTGTACCTTCTTGTCAACCTTCAGGATGGGCTATATCAAATCAAAATTTAAGAATTAGATATAATATAGCAAATTCTATAAATTGTGGAGGAACTTGTGGTATAACACAAACAGGAGTAGCAACTGCAACAATTACAGTGGGTGGACTAAATACATATTTAGGTTTAGATTTTACTGGTATAGGAGAACGAGAACAATCAAACTTTGAAAAAATAAAGTTTACATTAAATGGTGGATCGTATTCAAATGTAGAGTTAGCAAATGCACATGCTCCTGGTGGTAATAAAGAATGTAAAATGGGACCTGTTGTAAAACAATATTTAGTACCTCCTCCATATTTATTAATAGCTTATACTGTTTATACATTAACAATAGACTTTACAACTGCTGATAGTTTATATCATAAAGATGCATACTATGAAGTAAATTTAAAATTTACATAAACCAATATGACAGTATTAATAACACTTACCCTAGCAGGATCTGATACAGGTCCATTCAACTTATACTCAAATGCAGATGGTTACACAATAGCATTTGAAACTGGTGTTTCTAGAGCAGCTCTTGTTGCTGGATATACTTCAAGCTTAGCTCCAGAAGGGACTACAGAAGTTCTTGTAAGATCTACAGGAGTTTGTCAAAGAGACCTTTACTTAATTGTATCTGGAGCTCCAACAACCACCACCACTTCTACAAGTAGCACAAGCACAACTTCTACATCTACAACTCTTAATCCAGAGGATTATTATTTAGCTGATATAGGACGTTATGCTGGATATGATGGATGTCCTACAGGTTCAATTTTAAGAATATACTTAGATGCTTCTGACTATGCATTGTTTGTAGCCAATGGTGACTCATTTGCAGGCCTAGGAGGAGGTGCTCCTACAACTTGTACAGCAATTGCTAGAAACGCTGTAGGTGCTCCTATCACTGCTTTATTCTATGATTCAGAGAATATATCTTGGAATATTACAAGTGGTAGCTTTACTTACTATAGTTATCAATGTTAAAATAATCAAAAATCCTGTTTGTTGGTTTACAGGAAGTTCTCCTGGGGTTTCCACC
>Ga0209191_1001313_pt1 | contig 16519 bp, 15 predicted proteins | sample S_130626_EF_Meta_FD_187320 | JGI IMG/M metagenome (GOLD analysis project Ga0209191, IMG submission 187320) | Freshwater microbial communities from Lake Simoncouche, Canada to study carbon cycling - S_130626_EF_MetaG (SPAdes) (version 2) | ecosystem: Environmental > Aquatic > Freshwater > Lake ...
ACCTAAACGATCAGAGATTGCTGGCAATACCCCATCATCTTTCATCTTATGGAGGAGTTTTTGCGTATTAAATGTTCCAGCGGCAACGATTACATCTTTGGCGAAAAATACAGTGCCTTTCTCGCCCAACCAGTCATCAGTTTTACGAGTTGATATCTTCCACTCACCGTTAGCTAACTTCTCAATCTTTGTGGCAGTAGTCATGGGAAAAACTTGTGCTCCAGCTTTTTCCGCAAGGCCCAAGTAGTTTTTAGGTAATGTGTTTTTGGCGTTATATCTGCATCCACTCATGCAAGCACCACACTGCATGCAACCGTTGCGATCAGGACCAACACCACCAAAGAATGGATCTTTGCTTGCAATGCCTTTGCCATCACCAAAATAGATTCCAAGCGGTGCCATCTTGAATGTGTGGCCTACGCCCATTTCTTCGGCGGCTTCTTTCATGGCTCTATCGCTATTTGAAAAATAAGGGTTTTCTGTTACACCTAACATGCGACGGGCTTGGTCATACCAAGGCTCTAACTCTTCTTTCCAATTAGTAATTGATGCCCATTGTTTGTCAGTGAAGTATTTATCTCCTGGTTGATACAAAGTGTTGGCATAAACCAAAGATCCTCCGCCAACACCGGCGCCAGCTAAAACCAACACATCTGGCAACACATGAATTCTCTGAATGCCATAGAGGCCAAGTTTTGGTGCAAATAGGAATTTACTGATGCGCCATGAAGTTTTTGGGAAATCCTTATCCCTAAAGCGCTTTCCTGCCTCAAGTACGGCAACGCCATAACCCTTTTCACGTAGGCGTAGCGCAGATACGGAGCCACCAAAGCCGGATCCAATAATCACAACATCAAATGTGCGCTTCATTTCTTCAAGTCTAGTCATGCCAATAATTCATGACAAGATTGCCCCTGCACAATCTAAGTCTCCGTAGCTCAGTGGATAGAGCAACCGCCTCCTAAGCGGTAGGTCGCAGGTTCAACTCCCGCCGGGGACACGTATTTTAAATTAATGCTTAAGAGTGAATTTCTGCATCCATTTAGGTGCCCACCAGTTGCGTTCTCCAAACAAACGCATAAGCGCTGGAACAAGAAGTGCACGCACCAATGTTGCATCCAAAATAACTGCAAGCGAAACACCAAATCCCAACATCTTGATTGATGTAACACCACTAGTCATAAAGGCAGCGAACACAACAGCGAGTAGTAGTGCAGCTGCCGTGATAATTCGAGCAGATCGTTGCAGACCTACTGCAACTGATTCAACATTGCTCTTACCGCTCAAGTGTTCTTCTCGAATACGTGAGAGTAAGAATAGTTCGTAGTCCATAGAGAGCCCAAATACCACTACTGCTACCAGAATTACTGAACCAGTATCCAATGTTCCGGTTACAGTGAAATCACCTACCAACCACTTCAAATGGCCATCGATAAATATCCAGGTGATTGCACCGAGAGTTGCGACCAATGAAAGCCCATTTAGTATCACTGCTTTAATCGGCAAGATGATTGAACCTGTAAAGACGAAAATAAGAATTAACACGGTGAGTGCAATCCAACCTAAAGCCAGAGGTAATGTTTTAGCAATTCCATCCTGAGAATCCGTGAAATCAGCGGCAGCTCCACCAATGAGCGTGCCATTAGGTTGATCTAGATTTCGAATATCGTGAATCACTTGCAGCGAATCAGTGCTTCGAGATGGTACGGAAGAAATAACTTGAACGCGGATGTCTTGCTTGTAGGTTTCAACCGCTCCGACACGGACGATTCCCTCAACTTTTTTAACCTGATCTAAGAAAGCAGTAATTTCCTTTTCTCGCCCAACACCATTTGGCACAACAACTTCAATTGGGCTACCAATCAAGCCGTCAAAGCGAGTATCAACTATTTGTGATGCAATGGCAGCTGGATTTGATGCTGGAAGAACTCTTGAATCGACTTGGGCAAAAGAAATATTGGTAACAGGGGCGGCTAATATCCCTAAGACAACTAAACAAGCAAGAACAACTGGAACGGGGCGTTGCATTACGTTTCGTGCCGTGTGTGCCCAGCGACCATCTTCTTTAGGAGTGATTGCGCTCTTTCGAACAACGCCTTTATCAACTTTCTCACCCAGCACGGCAAGAAGTGCGGGCAGGGCGATAACGGCACCGATAACTGCAAATGTAATAACTGCAACACCGGCATAACCAAAGGATTTCAAGAACTCAAGGGGGAAGAAGAGAAGTGATGCCATGGTTACAAAAACAGTTAGTCCTGAGTAGAAAACTGTTTTGCCCGCAGTTGCAACAGTTGTGACTACAGATTCTTCAACACTATGACCGTTATGAAGCTCTTCGCGGAATCGATTCACCATTAGAAGGGCATAATCGATGCCAAGTCCTAACCCAAGTCCAGTAATGAGGTTGAGGGCAAAAACGCTGACGTTAGTGAACAGGGTCAGTAAATAAATAATAAAGAAAGATCCAAGGATTGCGGTTACTCCAACAAATAATGGTGTTGCTGATGCGACAAGTGCACCGAAAACAAAGACCAGAAGGAGGAATGTAAGAGGAATAGCAATTGATTCAGCAAGAATCAAATCCTTTTCAATTTTATGATTGATGGCATATGTAATAACACCAGCACCAGATGCGTAAATATGTACGTTCTTATACTTACCATCAAAGTCTTTTTGTAATGATGCTCCTAATGATCCGAGCCCATCCCAATCAAAAGCATCTAGATCTGAATACACCAAGATGAATCCTGCTTTTCCATCTGTAGATTTCATGGTTGGTGATCCACCGGTAGACCAGTAGGAATATGTCTTTGATACTCCTTTATGATCTTGAATCTTCTTTTCAATTTCAGTTGCTGTGCTTGCAACAGCCAGATCATCGATCGTAGAACTAGCAGTGTCCACAACCATCACTGCAACTGGTTCTTCTGCACCAAATACGTCTACAACATATTTGGCAGCTTTTGCAGAGTCACTATTAAGATCTGAGTATCCACCTGAATCTAGGCGGCCAAAAGAGAGTGATCCAACGGCGCCTGCGAGAATTGTCGCAATAACAAAGGTGAGAAGGACTAACTTGCTGCGCTTAACGATGAACTTTCCAAGCTTCTCAAACACGTTTCTTACTCCTTAGATGTAGACTTAAAACTATGAGTGATCTCTTTCCTAATGTGACATCAGATGAGATCGATCCTGAAGCCGCGGCAGAACAGTTACGTCGCGAAGAAGAAATTAAGTCTGATAAACCGCCCCATCACCAGGATTAATCTGCAGTAGCTGCCGGAGTTGGCGCAGGTGCAGGAGTTGATTTAGCGGGTTCACTTGCAGTTGTCTTTTTAGCTGAATCAGTTTTATAAAATCCAGAGCCTTTAAACACAACGCCTACGGCGCTATAGACCTTGCGAATTTCACCTTTGCACTGCGGGCATTGGGTGAGTGAGGCATCACTAAAGGATTGGAAAGCTTCAAATTCGTGCTCGCAAGCGTTACATGCGTATTGGTAAGTAGGCACTAGCGCTCCAATCTTTAAATATCGTCTTATTCCAACCCCCTGGGGGTAGAGGGCAAGTCTAAAGAAGTGAGACGATTGGCGCGAATTCAAGTCCAGGATGTGAAGGAGATCTAAGTGAAAATCACTCGAGTCCGACAATTCTTGGCTGCTTTGGCCCTACTTGGCTATTTAGGTATGTCCTCTGCCAGTGCAAACTCACTTATTACTACATCACCAATAAGTGGATCTACAGTCGCCACGGCTCCAATGTCTGTAACTCTGACAACTCAGAAAGCATTGCTTCCTGATGCAAATGAAATAGTGGTTACAGATCCTGCAGGGGTACGAGTTGATGATGGGACCTTAACAATTAGCGATGTTTCAGCAACAATTGGTTTGAGGCCATTAGTTAATTCTGGAATTTATAGAGTTTCATACACATTGTATTCAGAGGGAGATGTACCACTAGAGGGCTCATTTACATTTAATTTCTCTGCACCAACTGTGATCTCACCTACCGAAGCGTCACCCACTCCAACACAGACTCAGACACCTGCAAGTAGCAGTTGGGGAACTAACATATTTTTTATTTTTCTTTTGATCATGGCTCTTTTTGTCTTAATCGCACTCGCGCTCTATGCGCGAAAACTCTTTAGGGACCGATGATTGCTTTAAGTACAATATTTAAATATTTATCCCTAATCGGTAGCTTTGCAGTAGTTGGAACACTATTGGCAATGGGCTTTTTACTTCTTGATTCGCATGGAAAGCTATCAACTTCAGCGCAAAAGCTTCGCACGATGTTATGGATTTCAGGGCTCACATGGTTTATTGGAAGTGTCGGAACAATTCTCTTTACGCTGGCAACCATCCTCGATCAACCTTTATCGGTGGCCTTAGATGCAACAGTCCTTCGCTCATTCATTACGCAAATCACGTTGGGGCAGTATTTACTCTTTCAAACCCTAGTTGCCTTATTCATCACCTTTGCATCAATTCGAGTGAATAAGATTCTTACAGTTATTTTCCTACTAATCCTTACTCTTATTGGCCTAGTGGCACCGATATTTCAAAGCCACTCAGCTTCAAGTGGCTCTCATGCCTTAGCTATTGGGTCTTTAGTTATACATGTTGTCGCACTATCTCTATGGGTGGGCGGAGTTATCACTCTGGCAATCTTGGAGCCTGAAGATAGACCGATAGCAGTGCCACGCTTTAGCGAATTAGCTTTGTGGGCTGCTATTGCAGTTGTTTTGAGTGGAACAGCAAATGCATGGGCACGTCTAGATTTCAATGAAGCTTGGAATAGTGCATATGCATGGGTAGTAATTGGAAAAGTAGTTTTGACGATTACTTTAATATTTATTGGATATTTACATCGCAAGAATTTAGCCCTTCGTAGCTCAATTAATTGGAAAGGCTTTGCTCGTCTAATTTTTGCTGAGAGTTTGATCATGGTTGTGACTGTGGCAATGGGTGCATGGTTATCCTCAAATCAAGCTCCACTAAGACCAGAGCGTCCAAAATTTGATGCTGCCTTAGCGGTGGCGGGAATCTCGTCACCGCAGGCACCAACCTGGAGCAGAGTTTTCTTTAGTTATGAGCCAGATGCGTTAATGATCGGAATCTTAGTTACAGCAGTTGCTCTCTACATTAAAGGAGTTGTTGTCCTCACAAAGCGTGGCGATAAATGGCCAGTAGGCCGAACAATTTCTTTTGCAGTAGCAATCTCCGCCATAGATTTTGCAACCAGTGGCGGTCTTGGTCTTTATGCGCACTTTGCTTTTTCTTATCACATGGTTGCTCACATGATTCTAGGAATGATTGCGCCAATAGGAATTGTGCTAGGAGCGCCAATTACATTAGCTCTTCGAACTTTGCCACAAGGTAGAAATAGTGATGAGCGCGGTGTTAGAGGTTCACTGCTTGCTGCGCTGCATTCCAAATTAGCTATTTTCTACACCAATCCAATAGTGGCGTTGGCTTTCTTTGACGGCTCACTCTTTGCCCTTTACTTTACAAATCTCTTTAGTTCACTGATGCAATCGCATGTGGGTCACTTATTTATGAATATCCACTTCCTACTTGCTGGAATTCTCTTCTTCCATGTTGTTATTGGAATTGATCCAAACCCACGCAGAGTTCCACATTTAGTGCGCATCGTTATTCTCTTTGCCGCTATGAGCATTCACGCCTTCTTCTCAGTAGCCCTGATGTCGACGACAACGTTAATTGATGGTGGTTACTTTGGATCTCTACAATCCCCATGGCTTGTTGATCTACTTGCTGATCAGCGAATGGGTGGATCAATTGGTTGGGCGATGGGGGAGATTCCGATACTTCTAGCCCTGGTTGCAACTTTCATCAGCTGGGTAAAGGATGACTCACGCGAAAGCATTCGAATTGATAAGAACGCCGCACGATCTGCAGCGATGGGCCAACCAGATGAGCTAGCCACCTATAACAAGTATTTGCAAGATTTAGCCCAACGCGATAGAAATGAACCCTAATGGAAAACTTATTTGATATTCCCGGCGAATATAAAGACCTACGTGCAAGCGTTCGCGCCTTGGCCGAAAAGGAAATTGCTCCTTATGCAAAGGCAGTAGATGAAGATCATCGCTTCCCACAAGAGGCAGCAGATGCACTTCAAAAAGCCGGCCTTGCAGCTGCACATGTTCCAACTGAATTTGGCGGCGACGGTGCAGACGCTCTTGCAGTTGTAATAATCATTGAAGAAGTTGCACGTGTTTGTGGTGCTTCATCACTGATTCCTGCAGTTAATAAACTTGGATCACTTCCACTGATGCTGGGTGGCAATAAGGATCAAAAGCAGCGCTGGTTATCTCAATTGGCACAAGGAAAAGGTTTTTCATATTGCCTATCCGAATCTGATGCAGGTTCAGATGCCTCTGCACTTCGCACAAAAGTTGAGCGTGACGGCGATGGCTGGATTCTCAATGGCAGTAAAAAGTGGATTTCCAATGCAGGGATCTCAGAGTTTTATACGGTTATAGCCCAAGGAGATGCATCCCTTGGTTCTAAAGGAATAACGGCATTTGTAGTTGAGAAATCTGACCCAGGCGTATCTTTTGGTTCACCAGAAAAGAAAATGGGCTTTAGGGGATCACCAACGCGTGAGGTTTATTTCGATAACGTAAAGCTTGCAGATGATCGCCGCATCAGCGAAGTTGGCGAGGGATTTGCACTAGCAATGAACACCCTTGATCACACTCGCATCACTATTGCTGCCCAAGCCTTAGGTATTGCCCAAGGGGCCCTCGATGTTGCAACTCAATATTCACACGAGCGCAAGCAATTTGGTAAAGAGATATTTGATTTCCAAGGAGTCCAATTCATGTTGGCAGATATGGCGATGAATATTGAAGCTGCCCGCCAGTTAACTTATGTTGCAGCATCAAAGAGTGAAAGCGGTGAGAAGGATCTCCGTTTCTTCTCAGCGGCAAGTAAGTGCTTTGCTAGTGATGTTGCAATGAAGGTAACAACTGATGCAGTTCAAATACTTGGCGGTTATGGCTATGTTTCAGATTACCCAGTCGAGCGAATGATGCGGGATGCCAAGCTAACTCAGATTTATGAAGGCACTAATCAAATTCAACGAATAGTTATGGCGCGCAATCTACCTAACGCTTGAATCTAACAATGAGTGAAGGTGTTGCTGCAGCATCTAGTGGTATGTCATGGGATTCACGGGGCAATGTTTCACTCGTTAATTCACCTGCATGAACTAGACCAATTTTCCATCCAGGCAAAGTAGGCAATGCGCGATCATAAAAACCACCACCTTGACCCATTCGATAACCCTCTTGGTCAATACGAAGTGCCGGTGTTATGACTGCGCCAACATCACTTGTGTCTGAAACTGCAGGACCAGTTGGTTCAGTCAGATTCTTGGTTACTTTCAAATTCGTTGGATTGCCATCCCATTCGACCCACTCAATAATTAAACCGTTAACGCGGGGGAGTAAAAGTTTTTTGCCATCAGCTAAAAAAGCTTTATTGATTTCAGTGGTGCTGGGTTCCTGGGCATATGAAAAGTAAGAGCAGATGGTTGTGGCATTTACTATCTCTGGGGCTTTTAAAATCACATTGAAATTGGTCGGAATGAATTTTTGAACCCGTTCACGGCGATAGCGATCGCGTAACTGCTTCTTGAGTGTGTTCTGATTCATTGCTCCCGCCCTCCGCTTTCCACGCCTAAATCCCAAAGATTACTGACCACAACAAGTATGGTGTGATTATGGCAGAGCACACGCGGGTTGATGAGTTTTTGACTTCACTTTTAGCGATTTGCAAACCCCTTGATTCTTTTGAAATGCCATTACTAGATGCCCACGGTGCAACGCTTGCGCAAGATGTCTTTGCTGGAGAGCGTTTGGTAATGAAAGCTGGATCTAGAATCCGGTCAACTCAAATTGGTTTAGCAGCATCAATTGGACTCGATCACTTACTTACGAGACCACACCCACGTGTTGTGGTGATGTCGGCTGGTCCAGATCTAGTCGAACCAGGTAAAACGCTCAAAGATGATGAAGAATTTGAGACTAATTCTTGGATGCTAACAACGGCTGTTCGTGAGGTTGGCGCGGTTGCTTATCGCGTGCACTCAATCCCAGATGATGAAGCACAACTGCAGAATTTGATTGAAGATCAATTGGTACGGGCAGATTTAATAATTATCAGTGGTGAGCGCCACGATGATTCATTTGATTTAATTACTAGAACTATTTCTAATATGGGTGAAATCACGACCGTAGACATGGCAATAGAAATGAGCGGTCGACATAACTTTGGCCTTATTGGTCCAGATAAGACCCCAATCATCACTTTGCCAGGAGATCCAATTGCGGCTTACATCTCATTCGAGCTCTTCGTTCGTCCAATGATTCGCACGATGTTGGGTGCAGCAACTATCCACCGTCCTAGCGTTAAAGCTAAGTTAGAAAAATCAATTGAATCAACTGATGGAATGCGCTCATATATTCGCGCAGCCCTTTCTGAAGAGGGGAAATCAGTAACACCCCTAACCCACCAAGAAGAGATCTCAACACTTTCAGATGCTTCAGCATTTATTGCCGTAGGTGAAAAAGATGTTAATTTGAAAGCAGGGGATGAAGTAACTGTTGTGATTTTAGAGCGCAGATACATTTAAGAAGACATATGACCTATTCATGGCCGGTAGTACTTAAAAGTGAAGACCTCTCACTTCGGGCATTGAGATTTAGAGATCGTGGACTTTGGAACAATGTCCGAGCCGAAAATCGTGACTGGTTATCTCCCTGGGAGGCCACCATTCCATTAATTGCCGGGGATGGTGCAGAGCACTCCAGCCAGCTTCCCTCTTACTTTGAAATGGTACGCACGCTTAACTCCGAGGCACGAAATGGCCGTTCATTTTCATTTGCAATCTGGCATCAGCGCAATTTGATTGGGCAAATCTCATTAGGTGGCGTGATTCTCGGGGCAATGCGAGGTGGGCACATTGGATATTGGATTGATAAAAACTATGCGAATAAGGGCTTCACAACGCAAGCGGTGATGGCTCTAACAGAGTATTCATTTTCTGCGCTGAATCTTCACCGCATTGAAATCAATATAAGGCCCGAAAACAGCGCATCAAGGCGAGTAGCTGAGAAAGCTGGCTATATTTTTGAAGGCGAACGTCCCCGCTACTTACATATCGCTGGTAGTTGGCGAGACCATGTTGTATTTGTTAAGGAAAATCCTGCCGTTAAGTAGGCTCTAAATCCCAAGTTCTGCAGCCCGCATCCTTTATCTTTGTGCATCATGGCTTCCGGACTTATCTATATTGCGATCATTGGTATGTGGGTCGCATATTTCGCACCCCGTTGGATCCATGACCGTAACGAATTTTCTGGAAAGTCTGTTGAGAGATTTAAGAGCGCACTGATTGTTGTTGCCAGCTCATCGCCCCAAGGAGTTTCTGGAAGTGGATCAATTCATATTGATTTAGATCGTGAGGCAAAAATTGCGCAACTACTTATGCGCAGACGAATTATGTTCTTTGTTCTAACTGGTTCTCTAACTACAACACTTGTGGGTGGTTTCATGAATGCGATGCCTTTTGTTTATTCATTAGTTCCTGCAACTGGGATTTTAATTTACGTTGCAAGTGTTCGTCGTCAAACAATCTCCGACAAGATTCAATACCGACGCGTTCAACAACTTCATCGTCGCACATCTGGTGTTTCTGCAACTAATTTAGCAGAAGTTGTTTCACCAAAACCTTCACAAGAGCATTGGATTCCACTTTCAGAGCGTGAACTAAAAGGTGTTGTACTTTTGCCTAAGGGAACCGCAGCAGTCCGCCAAACATGGGAACCAACTGAAGTGCCAACTCCAACATATGTAAGTGCACCAAAAGCAATTATCCCTAAGCGAGTTATTGATTTAACAATTCCTGGAGCATGGAGTGAGGAGCAAGAGCGTCTAGAGCGCGAAGCATTAGCAGCAGCTTCACCTTCACGTGATGAAATCTTTGATCAACAACTTGCCGATGAAGCAGTTGAGCGTCTTAATCAAGTACGTGCATCTAACGAATAGTTAGATCCACGAGTTCATCCACATGCGCTGCAACCAAGCATCGTATGTAATGATTTCGCCTGTGAAAATTGGCAGGAAATAAACAAAGTTCAAAAAGATGATTGCCACAAAAGCTGCAATTAAGGCTTGCGATATCCCCGATTTTATAGAGCTATCTAGCAATAGCTTTGCGCAATACACAAGAGCCAGAATCATGAATGGCTCGAAAATTACTGCATAAAATGTAAATACTGTTCGCCCTTGAAAGAAGAACCACGGTAGGTATCCAGCAGCCATTCCAAGGACTACTAAATTCAAGGCAGGCTCAGATGTGCGCCTAACTAAGGCACGTATCCAAAATCCAATAACAACTGCCACTGCAATTGTTCCAGCCCACCATAGAAGTGGTGTGCCAATAGCTAATACTTCTTGTGCGCAGTCATCACTGCCACAACCCTTGGGTGACTCATAGAAGAAAGAAGTCGGTCTGCCCATAACCATCCAACTCCAAGGATTAGCTTGGTAAGAATGTTTTTCAGTTAATCCTGTATGAAAACCCAGCATCTGTGAGTGGTAGTGAATCCAAGAAGTGAAAGCATTCGATGACCATTGGCGATCCCAACCACGGTTGCTGAGAAACCAACCTGTCCATGTCGAGATATAAACAAAAATTGGTAGAAATCCATATTGAATGAATTTCATAATAGTTGGCCGAATTAATTCCTTAGAGGGATGCTGAGAGAAAATTCTATAGAGTGAGACAAATACCATTCCAGCCAAGAAATAGATTGCACTCCACTTGCAACCCATTGCTAAACCTATAGCTATAGCTGCAAGCCAATGCCTTTGTTGATGCCATAAATAAATTGCAAAAAGAACAAAAAAAGTTAAGAACAGATCGAGTAGGGCTGTTCGTGAGTGCACTAGCACTAAACCATCACAAGCCATTAAGAATGCACCTATAGCAGTTAAGAGCGGTGAATAGAACAGCACATGTACTAAGCGGGCAAAGAGCAAAATAAGTAGCGTGCCGATGATGGCTGTAGCAAAACGCCAACCAAATTCATTGTCACCAAAGAGCTTGATACCTGAAGCAATAAGCCATTTTCCGACAGGTGGGTGAACAATGAACTCTGGTTTACTACCGGTAACTTCCACGCCGTATTTCAGGAAGTCTCTAGCGCCATCGACGTAATAGACCTCATCAAATACAAAGCCTTTAGGTGTTGCTAGGTTTATTAATCGAATCGCAAGGGAGGCAATCGCTATAAGGATTGGGGCGATGGCGGCAATCATGTGTGTAATCGTATGCGCAAATCGGTGCGAAATTACTGAGATGATGGACCCGTGGCATTGATATTGGCAGCAACCCCGTTGGGCAACCCAGCCGATGCAAGCGCGCGCTTAAAAGCAGCCATTGAAGATGCAACGATTATTGCCGCTGAAGATTCCAGACGCTTTCACCGCTTGTGTTCAGATCTTGGAGTTACTTTCACCGCCCGCATACTTTCCTTCTTTGAGGGCAATGAAGATGAGCGAACAGCAGAGTTATTAAATGAGCTTGCAGCCGGGGCACAAGTTCTAGTTGTTTCAGATGCAGGAATGCCAACAATTAGTGATCCAGGTTTTAGGTTAATGCGTGAAGCAATCGCTCGCGGTCTTGAAGTCTCTGTCATCCCAGGACCGAGCGCAGTAACAATGGCTGTTGCACTTTCTGGACTACCAACAAATCGATTTACTTTTGAAGGTTTTCCATCACGTAGTGCAGGTGCACGGTTAGCAACATTTGAAAAGCTGCGCCATGAAGAGCGCACCATGGTTTTCTTTGAAGCGCCACATCGTTTGGCAGATTCTCTCTCTGATGCCCAATCAGTTTTTGGTTCTGAACGTAAAGGTGCAATTTGTCGTGAGATGACTAAGCACTACGAAGAAACTATTCGTGGAACACTTTCTGAGCTTTCAGCATGGGCTGACACCAATGAAGTTCTTGGTGAGATCACTCTTGTAATCCAAGGCGCAGTCCTGGATTCAGCGGCAATGACTGCTGATGAAATGGTGGCTCGAGTTCGAGAGTTTGAAGCTGCAGGCATGGATCGCAAAGGGGCAATTGCCTCAGTTGCCGCTGAATTCTCAATAGCAAAGCGGTTGGTTTATGCCGCTGTGGTCGATGCGAATAAGATGAGCAAGTGACTAAGTCCTTTTATCTAACGACGCCGATTTACTACGTCAACGATGCACCGCATATTGGCCATGCCTATACGACGGTTGCTGGTGACGTGTTAACGCGTTGGCATCGTCAAAAAGGTGAATCAGTCTGGTTTTTAACTGGCACAGATGAGCACGGCCAAAAGGTTATGCGCACTGCTGAGGAAAATAACTCTGCCCCTCAGGCTTGGGTTGATCGCTTAGTACAAGATGCGTGGAAACCTAATTGGCAAGCCCTCAATATCGCTAATGATGATTTCATTCGTACTACTGAAAAGCGTCACACTGAACGTGTTCAAAAGTTCTTGCAGTCCCTTAAAGATTCCGGTCATATTTATGCAGGTAAGTATGAAGGCCCATATTGTGTTGGTTGCGAAGAGTTTAAGCTTCCAGGCGATCTAATTGAAATTGACGGCAAGAAATGCTGTCCCATTCATAGCAAGCCAATTGAACTTGTCAATGAAAATAACTGGTTCTTTAAACTTTCTGCCTTTGTGCAACCTTTGCTCGAGCACTACCGCAATAATCCTGATGCTTGCCAACCTGAAAGTGCACGCAATGAAGTTGTTGCCTTCCTAGAAGGCGGCGTAAACGATCTTTCAATCTCTCGTTCAACTTTTGATTGGGGAATTCCTGTTCCTTGGGATACTGATCAAGTTGTCTATGTTTGGTTCGACGCGCTCCTTAACTATGCAACTGCAGTTGGTTTAACTGATGCACCAGATAGTGAAGGTGGCAAGAAGTTTGCACATACTTGGCCAGCAGATGTTCACTTAGTTGGTAAAGACATCTTGCGCTTCCATGCTGTTATCTGGCCAGCAATGCTTATGGCTGCAGGATTAGATGTTCCCAAGAAGGTCTTTGCTCATGGATGGTTACTTGTGGGTGGCGAGAAGATGAGTAAGAGTAAGTTGACTGGTATTGCACCAAAAGACATTACAGATCACTTTGGTGTTGATGCTTTCCGTTATTACTTCCTACGTGCCATTCCTTTTGGCACCGATGGCTCTTTTTCTTGGGAAGACATGTCTGCTAGATACACATCAGAGCTAGCAAATGACTTTGGAAACCTAGCCTCTCGTTCAGCTGCAATGGTGGAGAAGTATTGCGGCGGGGTATTGCCAGCTAAAAGCAATGATGCTGGCCTTAAGAGCGCGTTAAAAGAGGCAGTAACAAAGGCTGATGCTGCAATCTGTGAATTAGATTTCCAAGGCGGAATCCTTGCGATTATGGATTTTTGTAAGAAAGTTAATGGTTATGTGACTGAAAAAGAGCCATGGATTCTTGCTAAAGATCCAGCTAATCAACAAGTACTTGAAGATGTTTTGTATAACACTGCTGAATCTCTACGTGCACTTGCAGTATTACTCAATGCAGTGATGCCACAAACAAGTGAAATTCTGTGGAGCAGCCTAGGAGCCCAAGCAGCATTAGGAGATTTAGGTGCACAAAAGATTTCTGATGTTGCAACGTGGGGCCAATTACCACCAGGTGTCACAGTGACTAAAACTCCAGTTCTCTTCCCTCGTTTAGAAACCAACGCCTAACAAGTATGGCTGATCGCCACAACCGCGATATAGATCGTCAGCGGGCACCTTTACCAGAACCACTTCCTGCACCAACAGTTGATGCGCATGCGCACATGGAGATCATCACCGATACTGCTCCGGATTCACCAGAGGTTGCGCAAGTAATTGCTGAGGCTAAAAGCGTCAATGTGAATCGAATCATGCAAGTTGGATATTCAGCCGAGCAATCTGCTTGGTGTGTGGCGGCTGCAGAAAAATGGAACACATCAGTTTTGGCAGCAGTTGCTCTACATCCCAACGAAGCACCGGTTGTTGAGAATTTAGAAGCTGATTGGGCAGTGATTGCTCAGTTGGCAGAGCATCCACGTGTTCGTGCAATTGGTGAAACTGGACTTGATTACTTTCGTACTCCTCCAGAGCTTCGTGCACGTCAACAAGAATCCTTTAAATGGCATATTGAACTAGCTAAAAAAACTAGTAAGGCTTTAGTTATTCATGATCGTGATTCACATGAAGATGTTTTATCTGTATTACTAGAGGTAGGGGCCCCAGAAAAGGTTATCTTTCACTGCTTTTCAGGTGATGTAGGGATGGCTAAGACCTGTATTGAGAGGGGATATGTCCTCTCATTTGCTGGCACGTTAACCTTTAAAAACGCCCCAGCTCTTCGTGAGGCAGTGAAGTTAGTTCCCATTGATCAACTATTGGTAGAAACAGATTCACCTTTCCTTGCACCTATGCCACATCGCGGCGCCCTTAATACGCCAGCGCAGATTGCAAACATTGTGCGGGCCATGGCAGTTGAGCGAAATGCAGACCTTGGTGAATTAGCTACAGCCCTTGGCGATAACGCTGAGCGTTTATTCGGTTCATTTGCCTCATGACATTATTAGGAGCAGCGCAAATCCGCGAACTTGCAGCGGCCTTGGATTTAAAACCATCAAAATCCCTTGGACAAAACTTTGTTATTGATTCCAATGTCTGCACAAAGATTGTGCGCACAGCAGCCGTTGGGCCAACTGATATCGCACTTGAGATTGGTCCAGGTCTTGGCTCACTTACTTTAGCTTTGCTTGAAAGCGCTGCATCTGTTGTGGCAGTTGAAATTGATTCGCGTTTAGCTGGTCAACTTCCGATAACGGTTGCCAGTCACTTTGAACATCCAGAAAATCTGACAGTTCTGAATCAAGATGCACTCACAATTCAAACTTTACCGGTTGATCCGACAGTTTTGGTCGCGAATTTGCCATATAACGTTTCGGTGCCTGTCTTGCTGCACTTGCTGGAAAAGTTTGAGTCATTGAGAACTGGCGTGGTTATGGTGCAGGCAGAAGTTGCTGATCGCTTAGCCGCAAAGCCTGGAACTAAAGATTATGGAATCCCTTCGGTTAAAGCTGCCTGGTGGGCAGATGTAAAAGGTGCTGGATCGGTCTCGCGTTCAGTGTTTTGGCCAGCACCCAATGTTGATTCAAAGTTAGTTTCATTTACTCGTAGGCAAACTCCGGGGGATGAAGTTTTGCGTCGCAAAGTATTCACAATTATTGATGCAGCCTTTGCCCAGCGCAGAAAAATGCTGCGTTCAGCCCTTTCTGGCCTCTATGGCTCTTCTTCTGCTGCAGAAGAGATTCTTATGCGCGCAAAGATTGACCCCACACTTCGTGGTGAAGCTTTAGAGATCTCTGGTTTTTGTGCCATCGCTGCCGTTGCACCTGACATTTTCTAGCCAACGCATTAAGGTCAAACCATGCCAATAAATAACGTGACGGTTCGGGTGCCTGCAAAGGTCAACCTGCAGCTTTCAGTTGGCCCACGTGAAGAAGATGGTTTTCACAATTTAGTTTCAGTTTTTCAAGCTATTTCGATTTTTGATGAAGTAACACTCTCCCTTGGGCAACCAAAATCTGGAGTCACCGTTTCAATTACTGGTGAACAAACCCATGGTGTTCCAGCAGATGCGAATAACTTAGCTGCCCAAGCAGCAGCTTTGATGGCAGAAGAATATGACATTGAAATTGATGCACATATTGAAATTAAGAAATCTATTCCAGTTGCGGGGGGAATGGCTGGTGGTAGCGCAGATGCTGCAGCAACAATTGTTGCAATCGATTATTTATATTCACTTGGCATGAGCCGTGAAGAGATGGCAGAAATTGCTGGAAAGCTCGGAAGTGATGTTCCTTTCATGTTAAATGGTGGAACTGCAATTGGAACGGGCCATGGAGATCAATTAACTTCTGCGCTATCTCGTGGCACCTATCACTGGGTATTAGCCCTCTCTACTCATGGTTTATCAACACCGGCTGTGTATGCAGAGTGTGATCGCTTGCGAACTGGTCTTGAAATTGTTGAACCACAAACTAATGAAGCACTCATGCAGGCATTGCTAGCAGCTGATGCAGAATCAGTGGGTGCACATTTGATAAATGATTTACAACCAGCAGCATGTTCGTTGCGCCCCGCACTGCGATTAGTTTTAGATGTTGGCCAGGAGTATGGAGCGCTAGGGGCGTTAGTCTCAGGATCAGGGCCAACGGTTGCATTTCTGGTTGCCAATGAGGAAGCTGGACTTGATTTAACGGTGGCATTGACCTCAAGCGGAGTAGTGGGCAGCGTTGTTCGCGCATATGGCCCAGTGGCTGGGGCAAAAGTAATCTCGTAAAGAAGGTGCAATGTGGTCACAACCATGCCCATTTATGAGGGAGAATACGTGTTCCGCCATTGTGTAGTG
>Ga0209191_1001318_pt1 | contig 16497 bp, 23 predicted proteins | sample S_130626_EF_Meta_FD_187320 | JGI IMG/M metagenome (GOLD analysis project Ga0209191, IMG submission 187320) | Freshwater microbial communities from Lake Simoncouche, Canada to study carbon cycling - S_130626_EF_MetaG (SPAdes) (version 2) | ecosystem: Environmental > Aquatic > Freshwater > Lake ...
AACCAGCAATTACCATTAGTTACAATTTTACCATCAACGCAACTAGATATTTTACAAATAATGAAAGTGCCAATGCTAGAAGAATATTTACTGTAGATATTCTAGGAGAAGTCGACAGCACTATTAAGTTCCTTACAAACAGTAATCTTGGAACTATTAATGCTAACATTGTTTCAACTCTTGCTATTAAAGCCACCACCACTGTGCCCAATGCTATTATTATATACCAATTACTAGACGGAGCAGTTCCCCCAGGATTAACTTTAAGTCTTGACGGACAACTTATAGGTAAAGTTAATCAATTTGGCACTGTAGGTCATCCGGGTATTATTACTTTTGACAATAACGCATTTACATTAGATGCTAACGATACAACCTTTGATAGAGTATATGAATTTACAGTTAGAGCAAGAGATCAGTTTTTATTCAGTCAATTAGATCAAACATTTACCTTAACTATAGATACGCCTAATAATAAACTCTATAGTAACATTTCTGTAAAGCCATTCTTAAAACAAACTGAGCGAGCAATATTTGCAGACTTTATCAACGACACTAACATTTTTGATCCTAACTTAATTTATAGACTAGGTGATAGTAACTTTGGTATACAGAAAAGTTTAAAAATGATAATATACGGCGGCATCGAAACTCTCGACGCGGCCAAGTATATAGAAGCTATGGGCAGAAATCACAAGAAAAAACGTTTTAGATTCGGCAGTGTAAAAACTGCTGAAGCAAAACTTACAGGAACAAACACTACGGTCTACGAAGTAGTCTATGTCGAAATGATCGATCCGTTAGAAAACAGTAAAGGCAGTGCTGCATTGACTGTTAATATGCCCGATGATCCCTTACCAATTTATATAGACGAGAGACCGGTGACATGGAGTCGAGACATTGATGCATTAAATGAAGATGCTCCATGGGGATTCCGTCCAAACCACATTATATCAACAGATAGTCAAAACTATTTTGCCGGAGGACAGTCAACTAGATTCCCTGGCAGTGTTACCAACTGGCAGTATCGACTAAAACAGCTTGGTGAAACTGAACGTGAGTATTTGCCCTTGTATATGCGTAGTATACAGACCAGTGCAAAAAGAGAGTTAGGATTTGTAAAGGCAGTGCCGTTGTGCTTTACATTGCCAGGGCAAAGTAACGCTATACTATTAAACATTAAGAATAACGGTTTTGATTTTAATCAAATAAATTATGAAATCGATCGATATATAATAGATTCTGTGACCGGTTACGGCAACGATAAATATCTTGCTTTTAATAATGATAGGACAACTATAACATGAGTTCAATAATTACGTCGAACATTGACGAAACATACCCAGTGCCTGGGCAAGACAATAACAGTCAAGGTTTTAGAGATAACTTTAACAATATTAAAATTGGGTTGGCACAGGCCAAAGTAGAAATACAAGCATTAGAAACCAATACTGCTAGACTAAACTCTAACAACGACTTCAACGGATTCTTACTAACTAATGCTAAAACTAATCAATTTTGGGGTAGCTATGTAAACAAAGGCAATAATTCGGCCAGTGTTACAATCAGCGCAGAAGATGCCGATTTCCAAACTGTTAACTTTACTGATACTCCTACAAATTCTATTACATTTAGAAATTGGCCTGCTAGTAGCTCATATGCAAAAATTAGATTGGCATTGTCTGGTGATACTAACAATGCGTATACTATTACATTTGCCACAGAAGGTGGTGGCGCTATTAGAAAGAGCACAACGTTTCCTGTGCCATTTACACTGAGCACCGGTGGTGAAACTAGAGTAATCGAAGCTTGGACCAACGACGGTGGACTAACAGTGTATTTAGATTATGTTGCGGAGTTTGCCCTATAATGCACCCACTAGCTGAAGACTTTGGTCAATTAAAAGATGCTGAGATAGAATCTCGTATCCAAGATTTAACTTCGAAATATTGGCAGACAACTAACTCTGCTGTTCAAAGACAAATTTCTTTGTTTTTAGAAATGTATCAAGCTGAGATACAAGATCGTCGGGCAAAACAGTGGAATCAAATGTATCAAAAGCGCAATAAAGATCTTGACAATCTCATCAATGTCAGTTAAAATGTATGCATGAGAATAAACAATCTTGGACAATCTGTATTCAACAGCAATGATTTAATTGATATAATCTATCAAGGTCATTCTGAAAAATTGCCAAGTTTAATAGTAGAGCAAGATTCTGAGATTGCACAGTTTCAGGAAACTTTGAATACTATTTTCCAAAAAGAAACCACAACCATTGATCAAGCATCCTTTGATAAAAATAATCAAAGTAACTGGGTCATGCCCCAAGAATATAAAGACTTAGATATTGAACAATGGATCTACGATCAAGGACCACCTTGGGATCCAGACCATGCTAGAATACAATTAGAATTGGCAGAATTTCGAGAAAGAAACATGACAGATCTATTAAGATGGTTAAAATACTTTGTAGATACATGCAGAACTAACAATATTGTATGGGGTGTTGGACGAGGATCTAGTGTAGCCAGTTATGTGCTGTATTTGATTGGAGTCCATAAAATTAACAGCATCAAATATAATTTAGATTTCTCTGAATTTATGAGATAAGTATGTGTATTAAAGGAGCTATATTATGGCAATGAAACAAGCACAAAGACAAGTATACAGAACTATGCAGGGCAAAGAAATTGACCTTGACAAACTACGTATGCGTAACGAAATGACTGTAGCAGTAGGAAATGCTAGAGTAAACGCCCGAGGTGACGAATTAGGACCCGGTGGTAAAATTATTAAGAAGCGTGAGGAAATTATGAATGAATACTATTCAACTAATCCTAACGCAGTCAAAGAGGAATAAATGAGTGTAATTAAAGGAAAATTGAGACCACTACGGAATACTGTATTGGTCTCAGACATGGGCTTTGAAGAACAGACAACTGCCAGCGGTATTGTTATTCAAAGCGATGACGGTAAAAGTCATGGTGTTAAACCTCGATGGGCTCGTGTATGGGCCATTGGTCCAGAACAAACTGAAGTTAAACTCGGTGAGTGGATCTACATTGAACACGGACGCTGGACTCGAGGTATCAAAGTAGAAGAAAATGGTGAGGACATAGTCATCCGTAGAGTTGATACTGATGCCATTTTACTGCAAGCTGATGAAAAACCCAATGACGTCTATATGGCCAAGGGTATCGAAGTTCAAGAAGCTGTCGAAGCATATAGGTTGGAGAACAAGTAATGACTAATCCGTTTCGGGATCAAGAAAAGTTTATGCGAGCCTGCGATCAAACTGTTGATGCTTATTCAATATCACAATATAAAATGTATTTGAATCTGATTGCAGAAGAGCATCAAGAACTTAAAGAAGCTGTTGATGCAGACGACCTTACTGAACAGCTAGATGCACTAATTGATATTCTAGTGGTTACCATTGGTGCTATTCACAGCGCAGGATTTGATGCCGAAGGTGCATGGAAAGAAGTCATGAAAACAAACTTTGCCAAGATTGATAAAGAAACTGGTAAGGTTCGTAAACGTGAGGACGGTAAGGTATTGAAACCCATAGGGTGGGTGCCGCCGGAGTTGGCTCCGTTTGTGAGCAAATAACTCAAAGGGTCTTGACAGACCCTTTCTTTTTGTCTATAATAATATAAGAGGAGATTGTATAATGTTATTTGCACTAGGTTTAATTGTAGGAATATTTTTAGGTATTGCGGTAATGTGTATAATGGTTGTTAGTAAAGATGCAGATGTTCGAGCAGAGTATATGCGTAAAGATTTAGAAAAAAAGGACAAAGATGAATAACCTATGGGTAGAAAAATATCGCCCTAACACACTAGATGGTTATGTGTTTAGAGACAGCAACCAACGACAACAAATTGAAAGCTGGGTCAAAGAGAAAACTATCCCACACTTGTTATTCAGCGGCAATGCAGGTATTGGTAAAACCACATTGGCCAAGATTTTATTGAATTTGTTAGAAGTTAACGATCTTGACGTGCTAGAGGTTAATGCCAGCCGTGTTAACTCAGTAGACGATGTTAGAAATAAGATTACTAACTTTGTGCAAATGATTCCGTTTGGAGACTTTAAGGTTGTTCTACTAGACGAGGCCGACTATCTAAGTCACAATGCACAAGCGGCATTGCGGGGTGTTATGGAAGATTATCACACAACTGCTCGCTTTATTCTTACGTGTAACTATCCTAATAAGGTTATCCCGGCATTACACAGTCGTTGCCAAGGATTTCACATTGAAAAAGTTGACGTTACAGAATTTACAGCTCGTGTTGCTACAATTCTAGTTGAAGAAAGTATCGAGTTTGATCTCGATACGCTAGACACTTATGTTAAGGCCACATTTCCAGATCTACGTAAATGTATCAACATGGTGCAGATGAACAGTATTGACGGTGCTCTAAAATCACCTAGTCAAGGTGATCAAGGATCCAGTGACTACAAAATACAAATGGTTGAATTATTCAAAGCTGGTAAGATCAATCAGGCACGTAAACTGGTGTGTGGGCAGGCTCGACCAGAAGAGATGGAAGAAATCTATCGCTGGTTATACGACAACGTTGTATTATTTGGCAGTGATGAAGCGCAGGAAAAAGCTATCCTTATTATTAAACAAGGATTGGTTGATCATACATTAGTCAGTGATCCAGAAATTAATCTTGCCGCAACTATGATTAGACTTAGCCATATATGAGATAAAAAAAGGGCTCCTAAGAGCCCTTTTTCACTCACCGTAGACTGATAATACTTCTTTTACAGCATTGTGCCTTTCGATATCTTTTTTATCAAATTGTTGCAGATCAATGCACTTTAATGATTTGTGTTCATTAATGTGTCGTATAAAGTCGATGAGTCCGTTGTCATCGAGCCTATCTGCTTGATTCAAATCTCCGGTAACAACCATCTTAGAACCTTCTCCTAATCTAGTAAGTAGCATTTTCATTTGATTAGGTGTGGCGTTTTGCATTTCATCTGCGATGATATAAGCATTTTTAAAGGTTCGGCCTCTCATATAGGCTAATGGGCTAATTTCAATTGCTCCTTCGTTAATCATATTTTCTATGTCTTTTTTAAGGTAATATTCTCCTAGAACATCGAAGATAGGTCTTGTCCACGGGGCCATCTTTTCTTGCATGGTTCCGGGTAAAAACCCTAGATCTTCATCCACTGACACGGCGGGACGAGTAACTATAATTTTATCAAACTTGCCTTCCTGAAACAGCTTAACGCCCACTTGAACCGCTAGCATGGTTTTGCCCGTGCCAGCTGGACCTACAGCAAAAATTATGTTTTTGTTGTCGTCTTGTAGTTTTTCGAGGTATTGTTTTTGGTGGTCGTTTCGTGGGTATAACGACACTCGATGCTTCTTTGAAGGAAGATATGTTTGAAAATCAATCACGTTTACTTCAGAATTAAAACGTTTTCTCACTCTTTTACTCATCTAGTTCTCCTACTTTAAGTAAGTAGGACTTGTAGGGACCGCCCATCCTTACAGAGGTCCTACATAACTATTTACTGATAATATCAAAAAGTAAACTGTTATGGTAATAAAACAGCATAACTAAATAAAGTAGTAAATTAGCGAGTTAATATATATGGCCGATATCCTAGAAGTAATTAAAAACATAGAGAGCTTGTATTCTAATAATACCAGCTTGAGCATACTAAAAGACTTTGAACGAGTTTTAGAAACATTAGATATCTATGTTTACGAAAACTGGTTGCAAGGCGAACTGCTAGAAGGGCCACGTGTTGATAGACACTGGGTTACATGCAGTTTTATGTGGCCTAAAGAGCAGATGCCAAATCCAAGGGCTGCAAAGCGGTTATTCGAACATGAGTGTAGAGTTAAGTTTGAAGAAACTGTTATAGTCAAACCTAGAAAAATTGAAAGCCCAGATGATTTTAGACCCGGAACTAAAAAGGGCAAATTAGATCGTCATCCTATATGGGTCGTAACTATTGCTATGCCTAAGAAGCTAGTATTTGACATGTTTGAAGGACATATGGATAAGCTACGCAATGAAAGATTTGGTCGCAACAGTAGGGTAGATGCTAGCGAAGCACAGGTAGCAGATGCTGGAATGCCAGGGGTAGCAGGCGCACCGGCAGCGGCAGCAGCGGCACCAGCAATGCCTACAGCGGGCGCGGCTCCTAGTCCGGGCGCACCAGGAGCATCAGTATGAACCTCAATGAAGATTTAAGACCGGCAGACCTACGTTACCTTGTTGACAGTGTCTTTGAAGTTGATTCATATAGCAGTAAGATGGGCAACGACAAGGATGTATCTGTAATTTCTTTCAGCGTGAAAAGCAAAGAGGCCGCAGAAGATTTAGAAAGTTTTATTGAAAAGGGTTATAAGTTTGTGTTAGATGCAGACGTTAGTCCCGGTGAAGTCAAAGAAGGCAGATATAAAGTGTTTGTTGAGATGGAACGTGATAAAGATCTAAGTTCACATATTGTTGAAATACTAGACGGTGTAAAAAAACTATCAGACAACGAAGATTTTAGATTTAGATATTATAGAAGTTTTAGATCAACCCCAGCCGATGTTGAAGCATTACTAGATGCTGTTCCTACCACACCAGATCAATATGAAAATAAGATCAATGAAGTGCAGATGGAAAATGTGGATAACTTTTTTAACAAAAGCTATTTAGAAAGCATCGAACTTGATGATAATCAATTAACTCTTGAAAAACCATTTAACGGCTCGTTAGATTTAGTAATATCAGATTTTGGTCTTAGACAAAGAATTTACGAATCTGTGCAAGGAGCATTTCAAATGAATCCCAGCGACATTTCTGAAATATTATATCTAACAAAATTTATTGGACCATATAACATTAACAAGATTGACAATAAATTTATTATAGAAAATAACGGATACGCCCTTGTAGCGGAAATGAAAAGATGAACCAAATTTATTGGATGTTAGAACTAATACCTGAAAGTATTTTACTTTGGTTATACTATACTGCATTAACTGCCGGTATCATAATGTTGGCTGCCAGTTGGTTAGTCAAATGGTTTCCGGGAATTAGCAATTACAAATCACTAATACAACTAGCGGGAGTAGTATTAACTGCTGGAAGTTTATATTTGTTAGGCGGTTATGGTGTAGAAATAGCTTGGAGAGACAAAGTTAAAGACTTAGAGGCTAAAGTAAAACTGGCTGAGGAGCAGTCTACTACAAAAAATGTAGAAATACAAGAAAAGATTGTTACTAAGACTAAAATTATTACAGAAAAAGGTAAGACACAGATTGAATATGTTGACCGTGTTATTACACAAGACAAAGAAGTTATAAAATACATTGAGCAGTGCCCTGTGCCTAAGGCGATCATTGATGCACATAATGCTGCGGCAGAAATGAATAAAGCAGCAGAGGGTAAGAAATGAAATACCTTGCTATATTATCTGCTATATTACTAACTGCCTGCACATCTGTTCCAATTGCACCTAAGTTTCCCGACGCACCTCAAGTGTTAAAAGATAAATGCGAGCAATTGAGAAAAATTGACGGTGATAAAGTAGCAATAACAGAGATGTTAAAAGTTGTTATACACAACTACACATTATACTACGAGTGTTCAACTAAAGTTGAAGGTTGGCAAGAATGGTATAATACACAAAAGAAAATATACGAAAGTGTAAAATGAAAATTGCAATAGTTATCACATCAATAGTATTATCAGGATGTGCTCTTATGTCTAATCCAGAAGTAGATAAATCTATATCTAGAGATCAAACCATGGATAACATGGCCAAGGCTGCGTTAATTAACGACATGTTAAACAGCATGGATCCGCACATTAGAGCCAAAGGCGCCGTTATTGCAGAAAAGTTTTTAACAGAACCAAAGAAAAATATATTTGGATTTTGATTAAATACTAGTATATTAAGCAGGAGTGACACATGGCATTAATCGACAGCGTATTAAATTTAATCACTAAACAACCAAAAGATCCGGACGCACCAAAGCCACCAGTTGGCTCACGTAGCGAACGTGAAGCAAAACTAAAAGACAAAGCAGGTATGGTTATTTCCGTATTTGCATTGTTACTGGCAGTTAACAGTTGGTATGGCGGCAATCTAAGCAGTTTAACACTAAACAACACAATCAAAGCAAATAACGTATGGGCGTTTTATCAAGCTAAGAGTATTAAACAAACTCTAGCTGAAATGGCATTAAGTGATGCTGTAGAACGTAAGCAAGCTGACAAGGTTGAAAAATTACAGGCTAAGATTGATCGTTATGAAAGCGATCCAAAAACAGGTGAAGGCAAAAAAGAGTTAATGGCCAAAGCACAACAGCTAGAAGCAGACCGCGACGAGGCCAAGAAACGTAGCCCATGGATTGGTTATGCCAGCACTATGTATCAGTTAAGCATTGTTGTTCTATCCGCAAGTATTCTTGCCGTTAGTGTAAGCATGTTCTGGGGTAGCTTTTTTGTTGCCGGTCTAGGTATATTGCTATCGGCACAAGGTGTATTCTTATTCTTTTAAATAACAGCAGGATTAAACAATGAGCGAAGAAGTAAAAAGCGAAAGCGAAAAGAAAAAAGAAGATTGGATGAACAGTAAATGGCGTCCAATGATGGGTTGGATGTATATGCTAGTCTGCACTATGGATATGGTTGTATTTCCAATCCTATGGAGTTTATTACAAACTCTAACACATAGCCCTATTACTCAATGGAATCCACTAACACTTCAAGGTGCTGGCTTATTCCACATTGCAATGGGTGCAGTGTTAGGTATTGCGGCTTTTGGTCGCACACAAGAAAAACTAGGTGGAGCAAATAATGGCGGAATACAAGCACCAGCAACAGGATTTCCGAGCGGGCCTTCAACATTTGGCGCACCGGCAGCAGGAGGCTTTGGTTCCCCCAGCAGTGGTTTTGGTTCAGCACCACTTGGCGGGAACACAGCAAGTAACTTTGGCAGTGGGTTCGGGGGCGCACCTTCAACAGCAGTCAATCCAGCACCAAGCTGGGGCACAACACCAGTAACAGCAACGCCCGGTATGCCTGGTGCTAATAGACGCCCTAGTGGACCTGCTCAACCAATTGACAGCGATTTTATGCCGCCAAGAGATTGACCTTTATCATTTAAGGCTGTATAATTAGTAGTATGAACTACTATGAAACATTAGGTGTAAACGAAGGCGCAGATCAGGATGAAATAAAGAAAGCCTACAAAAAGTTGGCTATGAAACATCATCCTGATCGTGGTGGCGACGAAAAAACTTTTCAATCAATAAGCCAAGCATACGACACCCTTGGCGATGCTGCCAAACGACAACAATACGATCACGAAAGACTAAATCGTCCATTTATACATGTTAGGTCTGGATTCAATGACATCAATGATCTATTTGGACAAGCATTTGGCTTTGGTGGTGGTAATCAGTGGGATCCTTTCCAAGGTCGTGTTAGAAAAAATCGCGATCTAAATATCAATTGCACAGTTTCTTTTAAAGACAGCTTTGTTGGTAAACAATTAGAAGCATCGTATATACTGCCGTCGGGCAAAAAACAAACTGTGGCAATTAATGTTCCGTCTGGAATTACCAACGGGCAAACTATTAGATATGCAGGACTAGGCGACGACTCTGATCCAAGACTCCAACGTGGAGATTTAAACGTTACTGTATTTGTGGAAACTGATCCTTTGTATCAACGGCAAGGCGATAACATTATGTTCCAACTGCAAGTCACTGTATTTGAAGCCATGATGGGCTGTAATAAAAAAATACAGTCACTGGATGGCAGCAAATTAGACTTAAAAATTAGGCCAGGCACACAACACGGATCCGAATTCCTGTGCCGAGGCAGAGGTTTTAATAATTCAACAAACGGACGACTAGGTGATTTAATTGTTAAATTAAATGTCTTGATTCCTGAGGTCACAGACATTATACTAGTAGATCGTTTGTTAAAATTACAAAACGAAATGAATCATCCATCTAAATAAAAGGAAATATAATGGTAGAACCTAGCACAGAACTACAAATGGTTTTTGACAAAGCCATTGATGTTGCTAAAAAATTAAATCACGAATACATCACGCTAGAGCATCTATGCTTTGCCATGTTGTGCGAAGATTCGTTCAGCAAATGTATCACTGGATTTGGAGCTGATGCTGAATATATCCGTAAAAATTTAGAACATTATCTTAAAACTAAACTTACAGAAATTATCATCGAAACTGGTGTTACTAAGCCGAAGAAAACTCAAGCAGTTGAACGTGTATTAAATCGTGCCTTTACACAGGTATTGTTTAACGGTCGTCAAAAGATTGAATGCACTGATGTATTTCTTGCTATTATGAGCGAAAAGAAATCATATGCGTTCTATTACATCCAACAAGCTAACATAGAAAAAGACAAGTTTGCAGATTACTTGAATAACGAAATCGAAACTCCCGACGAAGAAACCGAAACACAAAGCACCAAAGCATTGAAAGCATTTACTACCAACCTTAACGAAGCCGTTAATAAAAACAAGATTGATCCAGTTATTGGTCGTATTGATGAACTAGAAAATATTGCACTGGCCCTTGGTCGTCGTAGTAAAAACAATGTGATCCTAGTGGGAGATCCGGGTGTTGGTAAGACTGCTATTGCAGAAGGACTGGCATTTAACATTGTTAAAGGTGCAGTTCCAGATTTTCTCAAAGATTACACAGTTTATAACTTAGATATTAGTGCCATGCTTGCTGGCAGTAAGTATCGAGGCGACTTTGAAGAACGTTTTAAATTAGTGTTGGCTGCATTAACTAAGAAAGGTAAGACTGTGCTATTCATCGACGAAGCACACATGATTAGCGGTGCTGGTTCAGCAAGCAACGGCGCCAACGATCTTGCTAACATGATGAAGCCCGCACTGAGCAAAGGTAACATTAAAGTTGTTGCATCAACTACATGGGAAGAATATCGCAAGCACTTTGAAAAAGATCGTGCATTGATGCGTCGATTCCAACGCATTACAATTGAAGAGCCAACAGAAGAAATGACTCTGCAGATTCTTAAGGGTATTAAAAAATACTACGAGCAATTTCACAATGTTAAAATCAAAGATGATGCACTGCAAGCGGCTGTTAAGTTAAGTGTCAAGTATCAAGCAGATAAAAAATTGCCAGATAAAGCCATTGACTTAATTGATTGTGCTTGCAGCCGTTTTAACATCAAGTTAGCAGGTGATAGAGTCATTGGTGAAACTGAGATTCAATTCGAACTCAGCAAGATGGTGCAGATGCCAGCAGAAGTTATTATGGAAACTGAAAGTCAGAATCTAGGTAACCTGATGGGTAACTTGCAAAGTGAAGTATACGGTCAAGAAACTGCTCTTGAAGAAGTAGTAGATAAAATTCTTGTTGCCCGTGCTGGACTTAAGAGTGAGAACAAACCTATTGGATCATTTGTATTCATGGGGCCGACAGGTTGTGGTAAAACAGAAACAGCTAAAGCGTTAGCCAAACACTTAGGAACCAAGCTGTTACGATTTGATATGAGTGAATATCAAGAAAAGCATAGTATCTCTAAACTAATAGGTAGCCCACCGGGATATGTTGGCTTTGAAGAAAATGCTGGTTTGTTAATTACACAGATTCAAGAATGTCCAAATGCTGTGCTATTGTTTGATGAAGTAGAAAAGTCACATCCAGATGTATCGACTATTTTGTTACAAATGATGGACAATGGATTTATCACCGGTAGTAATGGTAAGAAAGCAGATTGCCGTAACATTGTGTTGATCTTAACTACCAATGCTGGCGCACAGGCCAGTGAAAAGAATCAAATTGGATTTGGCAGTCAAGATCGAGAGTATGAAGATAAAGAACTTAAGAAGTTTTTTGCTCCAGAGTTTCGTAATCGCTTAGACGGAATTATTACTTTTGCTAAACTCAGCAAAGAAACAATGATTAAAATTGTTGGCAAATTTATGGTCGAACTTAAAGATCAAATTAAAGACAAAGGCATTAAGATTAAACTTAAAGATGATGCTATCGATCTATTGATCAAGAAAGGGTTCGACAGCAAAATGGGTGCCCGACCTTTACAACGTATTATTGATAAAGAAATTAAGCGTCCGTTGGCTAAGTTGATGTTATTTGGTGATTTAAAGAATGGTGGTATACTTACCATTGGTGTAGATAATGATAACATTGCATTGTTAGTCAAGCCAAAGGTTCCTCGATTAGAATATAATGAGCAAGATCAATCCTCTAGTCAAAGTTAAACACAGCCAACGACTGTTTGAAAATCAATTTAGATATAAAGCAGTTGTAGTCTGTCCAGGTGGGCATTGGTTTAGAGGTAAAAATCTAGACTATGCCCAGGAAATGCTTGACGATTGGAACACCGGTAATTTGCAAAAAAATCAGTGGCTGAAAATTAAAAGCTATTCTGACTACCAGTATTGTTTAAGTTTACTTAAAATTTTAAAAAAAGCCACCGATTTTCATCTAAGGATTGAACATCCGTTGTTAAGTTTTTACAGTAACGACTACAGTGTTGTAATTGCAATAGCTAATTTAGATGTTACTAAAACCAAGTATATTGCAGAACCGCCTGTTAACATAAACATAACACAAGGCGAAATCATTCTTAAAAGAATCGATTATGACTTTAAAGTAACCATTGGCGCTACCCGACAGAATTTTGCAAACTTTGTGCAATGGAGTGAAAACTCTAAGAAGGTTAAGATGACCAAAGGCTGCAAAAAAGAACTACGAAAAGACCGCAGTTGGGGCGGTAGTTATTTTTATGTCAAAGATGAGCAGACACTACTGCTGGTTAGAATGTTCATAGGCAGCGAAATGGCGCGAATAGATAAAGTAATCAAAGCAACTAAATAGTTATTATGCCAATATTAAGCAGCACATTAGTTTCAAGCAATAGTCACCCAGCTGATAGTTCAGTGGTAACAATTACCAGTGAAAAATTTAAAGGTGACGGTTATTACGGTCGCAGTGACGGTCTACACACTGTTCAATTAAAGTTCACTGGATTTATAGGAACATTTAAAATGCAGGGTGCATTAGCTATTGATCCTGTAACTACTGACTGGTTTGATATCGACGGCACAGATCTAGAGTATTTGACCAATACCAACGTTGCTGTGCTACAAAACTTCACTGGTAATTTTGTATGGTTGCGCTGTGTTATTACATACACTGACGGAACTGTCAATTTCGTGTTACTAAACCACTAACCTAATCTTAAAACATCGATAAATAATGCATAGTCGTCTTTATGATGGTGCAAATTTATGAAAATTTTTGAGATTTTTAGTCACAACCCCGAAGAAGCATTCGCTCCAGATTTTGATCTAAGCGAAGACCTTCAATTCTTTATTCACAACGATCCCGAGTTTTATCGAAAATATTACTTCCCGTTTATTGTTAGATTAAAAGAAGCCAAAGCAAACAAAACCAAGTTCTCAGCTAAGGCATTTGAAGCATTAGTAAAACATGCTTATAATGTATATAGAGACAAATTTCATGAAGAAAATTTGCCCACTGATATAGACGACGAAGCAGTTAAAGAAATTTGTGAAAATTTGTATAGAGAAGAATTAAAGAATATCGAAGAAGGCCATTACGATGATATTAAATGAGGGCGGAAACATATGGCCCGAAACCACTGACTACGATCAGACTGTTGCTACTATTGACGGTCTTGTTTCAGCCACTGAAGATTTAATCAAAGATACAGGGCTACAAATTTTTGTCATCGGCAGCAGTGCAAATCCTACACAAAACGTATATATCGATGATCAACTAGTTGGTATATTTAGAGAACGTCAAAAAAAATTCATACCGTTAGATAAGTTTAAAGAAAAATATCTTCCGGGGCATATACCCAATGGTGCAAAATTAATACCTAAAAAATCTGGAGACTTAGACGTAATGGTTGACGGACAACAAGCTGCCGATTATTTTCAAACTAAAGATGGCAAAACTACCAGACAAGCATTAGATAATATGCTACAACAAACTGGGGTAAAAACACACAAGGCAGGAGTAACTGTGCATACTTGTGTGCCATATCAAGATAATTTTTATCAAGTAGATATCAAAGTAGTAAACAAAGCTGAACGAGTAAGTAAATTCCATCACCATGACATTCCGCCAGGAAGTCCTTACAAAGGTGTTAACAAACAAATGATGATGAACACACTGGCCAGCAGTCAAGGACTGCTGTGGAGTCCTGATGAAGGACTTTACAAACGTGATGCAGCCGGTAAGAAAGGTGAATTCATTACAGACGAACTAGACGACATTGCAAAATATCTATTAGGTGGGGATGCCAGTGCAGCCGACTTAGGCAGTGTAGAAAGTATCATGGCAGCCATACCTGACGATGCCAAACGCAATGACGTATTTGCTAAAGCTAAAGCTAGCTCTAGCTGGCAAGCAGCTACTCCAGATGTTGGCACTAACGAATGGTTTGTTAGATTAAAAAGGATGCTGGCATGAGAGCCTTTGAATTATTATTTGAAGCCACTGCTGGCGTAGGTCGTAAATATCAACACGTTGAAGATTTAATCTTTACAGGCATACCATCCAAAGGAATACACGCAGGTGCCGAAGGTGGACAAGCTGCCGTAAGAATTATACAAGGCATGGCTAGCACTGGTGGTGCTAATGAACTTAAATGGGACGGCAGTCCTGTAGTATATTGGGGGCGAGACGAAGACGGCACTTTTAGATTTATACCTAAAAATGCTTGGGATTATCTAAAGCGCGGTAAAACACAAGCCGGTGAAGGTGTAACTACACTAATGTCATCGCCTGATGATGTTAAAAACTTTATCCTAGGCACAGGTAAACCAGATCCAACTAAAGAAAAACAAAGACAAGCGTATGCAAATCAGCTTTCCGACTTATGGAGTTATTTTGAAAAAATTAGTCCAGAGACTGGATTCTTAGAAGGCGGCTTACTGTTTTATCCTGGTAAAAAACCCAACGGCAAAACTGCACAGGCTGTGATGAATCCTAAAACTGGTGAGTATGAATTTACTCCCAACATTACTACATTCCACATTGGCAAAAATAGTGACCTAGGTAAGCGCATTAGAGGTGCTAAATTAATGGTTGCTGCCACCGGATATTATCAAGATATTGGCGGTGACGAAGGACGATACTTAGATGCAGAAGGATTATCAACTCCAGACGTTATTGTGCAAGGCACTACCTATGTAGAAAATGCTCCAGGCGTTGACAGTAATTTATTAGATGATGCCAGTGCATACATTGATCAAAATGAACAAGTTATCAACGACTTTCTACAGCGTAGGCAACCAGGACCAAGTGGCGAGGAAGAAGTTATTAACATGTTTGGCGATATACTGTATAAATTCTACAATGAAAATCTGCGAGTAGCCGGAGTTAAAGAAAAGTTCAAAGGCTGGGCAGAAGGTGCTATGGCTGCCAAAAAGATTCCTAAATCAAGAACAACAGAAATTTTAAATAACCCAGGTCTAGATGCAGTATTAACTGCTGTGGAAAAACTAAGTGCTGCTAAAATGGATATGCACAAACGAGCCAGTGCTGGCACACACAGTGGTATTAGACAGACCAAGCCTGAAGGGTATGTATATATAGATCCAGTAACTGGTCAACACGTTAAAGCTATTGATCAAGCCACATGGGCTCCAAGGAAAGATTAATATGTTATTACGTCAACTATTTGAAACAATAGATAGAACCGGCCAAGGCAACACTGCTGTAATAGGTTGGGGGCGCGGCATGGGACACAAAGGACATATGATGCTAGCCAGCAGTGTAATCACACACGCTAAAGAACTTGGCGGTGATCCTTACTTTGTTGTTAGTAGAACTTATGGTCCAGATGATCCTCTACAACCTGAAGAAAAATTAGCCATATATCGTAAAGTGTTTCCAGAAAAAGGACATATCTTTCAAACTGCCACAGACGAATTACCAGACTTAACTAGAGTGTTATCTAATTTAAATCAACAAGGGTATACTGATGCAGTGGTAGTTGTTGGGGCAGATCAAAAAACAGCGTTCCAATACCTGAATGCTTACAACGGAAAGCCTAATAAGAAAGGTGAAATACCATTTAGCTTTGACAGTTTAAATGTTATCAGTCGCCAAGAAACTGGCGATCCTAGTCGAGAAGAAGAAGGCCCACGTGCTACACCAATGCGTCAGGTGTTGACAGATCCCAGCAAGAGTGAAGAAGAACAATTTGCAGTATGGCGTGATGCTATGAGTCCAGAACTCAGTGATGAAGAAGTTATGGACCTAATGCAAAAGGCCAAGACACGCATGGGACAAATGGCAGCAGCAAAACCTGTCAAGAAAGCCAAGAAGGCTGTGGCGGAAGGCTCGCAGGAAATAAATTGGGTCAAGCCTAATTTTGATTTTGAATGGCACGAAGTTGAAGAACAATCCAGGATGAAACAAGTCCCGGTTGATGTCAGACAGTATTA
>Ga0209191_1001321_pt1 | contig 16459 bp, 22 predicted proteins | sample S_130626_EF_Meta_FD_187320 | JGI IMG/M metagenome (GOLD analysis project Ga0209191, IMG submission 187320) | Freshwater microbial communities from Lake Simoncouche, Canada to study carbon cycling - S_130626_EF_MetaG (SPAdes) (version 2) | ecosystem: Environmental > Aquatic > Freshwater > Lake ...
ATGAGGCGGAACTCCGATGGGTTTTCAAAAGTAAGAGATTCCTTTGCCACCCCTTAAGGTTTAACGAGTTGCACATAGGAGTAGGTTCATTTGTGGTTCTGTGATCTTGTCACCTTTGTCCATGTTCTTCTGAGCATCCAATGCCCTAAGATTTGTCCAGTGCCAACACTGAGCACGTTGCCTTTCGTCAGTCTGATCAAATGCTGCGCAAGGTATGATGTGGTCAACATGCCAGCGTGTTCCGTAGTTGTCCCACGTCATGCCGCGCTTAAAAGTAGATTCAAGATGATCAGCTAATTGCCTAGTGCTGCACCCTGTCAGATTGTTTCTGTGCTCTGTCCCTCCCTTCTTGACCTTACGCATAATTTCTTTTAGTCGATGCCTAAGGTTGCATTGAACTCGGAATCCTGGGTCGTTCAACTTTCTTTTCTTTGTGGATTTGATTCTGGATTCTTTGTTCTTTTCTGGGTTTCTTATTTTCCATGCGTTTATCCTTTCAAAGTCTCTGACCTTAATCATAGGGTTTTCAGCGTGCCGAATCTTTCTTAGTTCATGAATCCTTTTGTTTCTTGCCTTTTTTTCTTCATCACTGATCGCGTGGTATTTAGCTTTGAGTTTTTCCTTTTGTTCCTCTGTCGTGTGAGGCCTGAATAAACTACCCCAATCAGGAAATACCTCCTTGTGTTGAGTCATCCACATTGCTGCCGTCTCTGCGTTGCCCCACCAGCCGCAAACTGGGGATTTAGCCCGCTGCGCATATCGCCTCCAACTACCGCATGCAGGAACCTTTGCTCTTATTCCTTCCTTACCCCAAGCTCTTGATAATGTGGATTTTTGAATATGTAAAATTCTTGTAATTACTCCCATTCCTAACCCAACTAATGCAAGGCACTTTGAACACTCAAAACCAATCGGCCTTGATTCAAATTTGTTTTTGTGCATGCAATCTTTAGAGCAGTATTTCCCTACCGCTCCTTTTGTAACGGTAAAGAAGTTTCGGCAGCCAAAACACTTCGATCTTCCGCCGCCTTTCGGCTTCGAACATCTCTTGCTCGTTGCATGTTGATGCGTGATGCCTCGCGCTTCTTCTCTGAAGTCGAGCGCCCACCTTTCTGGGAAAATTCCTTGTGATTCATAAAGCATACAATAACCGCTTGTTGTCAAATCATTGGTCGCCTAATAGCTCGCGGATGCGCTTGGCTTGTGCCTCGATTGGCTCGACGAGTGCTAGTGCCTTGGTCAGCCGGTCACGATCCCAGCGCTCGATCTCAGGCGCCATCTTACGTTGCCATAACGCGAACGATTGACAGATTCCCTCGATGGTCACAATCGCCCGGCTCTTGTCCTCGGGGTTGAGCGCAGGCATGACCTGCTTCGGCTCTGGCAGACCTAGGGCCAGCTCCATCTGCATTTCAGCTTCGGCGACGTAGTCAACTCCCCATCGTGCGCTTGCGTAGTCACGCGACTGGCGTAGCCATAGCCGGGATGATGCTCGGCAAAGCAGTATAGTGCGATGCATGTCGGCCCAGTCATCCTCGTTTATGTCTTTAGGGATGTTGAGCGCATCGGGCGCGAACGTGTTGGTTTCGGTAAGGTTCATTTCTTTTGTTTGTTTCTTTTGGCTTCGATCACTGGATTGGTTGCGCTCTTAGCGTAAGTCTTGCGTGTGCCTTGGCGCTTGCGGAATGTGCGATTATCGAACCCACCCACGCCACCGGCTAGCACGTCACGCCATGCTAGGACATAATGCGATACCAGCGCCCTCGTCACGCCTAGTTCTCGAGCGACCTCGGATTGACTATGTGCGCCATTAAGCTCGTCCATGCCGAACGCGATGGCTAAGGCATGCACCTGCACGTTGAGGTTGCGGGACTGTATCAACAGCCCGATCACACTGGCGAGGATCTCTGCCTGCCCTCGGCGCTCGGTGTCTTTGCGGTCGGTCAGGATGCGTCGAGCCACGGCCAGACTAACGCCGTACTGGTCGGCGACGATCTCCTCGGGTAAGTCGATCATCGCTGCCATGTCCGGCTCGTAGCTGTCAGGCGGTTTTTTGTTCATGGCTGACCTGCGGCTGATGTCTGGCGAGATCGTCGAGGTATCGTGCGTGCAACCACGCTGGCGGTGATCGTCGACCGCTCCTCCAGTCGTAGGCTGTCGGCAGGCTGCAACCGATCGCAGCGGCGATGTGTCGAGCGCTGTACGGCTCGATCAATCGCGCGAAGTTGGTCTGAGTCTTAAGTTTCATGCGACGATGGTATCGGGTTGGCAGATTATTGCAATGCCTAATTTGTGAGGCAAATCCATGAAGCCATTGCTGGATGGTTCTGGGGGGTTCTATTTCCGAGTTTTTGGTTTTTTGTTTAATTTGGTTTTCTCTTATTACTATAAGTTATGTTCTTTTAAAATTACAAAGTGGAAAACTTAACCATCTAGACCCCCCAATAAAAATGCATTTGTAAATACACAAGTAATTTTCGGGTTATTCAAACGATTGTTTAAATTTCGGCGGACTGACCCAATATCGCGGCGGTTTGCCAGCCACCGTGTTGTTGGATACGGTAACAAACTCACTGCCTGATCGTGCCAGTTTTGCCAATGCTGAACCCATCGCGCCGTGCCATGTGCAGAGTTGCCGAGCTTGGTCGCGCACGGGTGATTGGCTATCCTCGAGCCTGCCTTGGATGTCGGCGGATGTCAGCTCCCGCGGCAGGTCGCCCCACAGTCCCATGTGGGTCAGAGCGGTGTCGAGCAGATCTTCGAGTCGGCGTGCTGGGCTGTGAGCATCGACAGCATCGGTGAGCGCTGGATCTCGCCACGCCTTAATGCCTGACCGGCTGTCGTACAGCTCCTCGGGAGTCTTCCAGTCCATGAGTTGCTGCGCGAACGCTGGTAGCTCAGATCGGATGAGCGCCTGGAGTTCGAGCTTGCCCTCGGGTGTTGACGTATCCACCGGCAGTGCCACGCCGATGACGTGCAACAGCGCCACCTTGTCGGCGAGGTCGTTGTCGAGCGGCGGTATGATCTGGAGTGACTCGGGTGTGTCGTTGCAGCAGACGATCACGGCCCAGACTGGGCGCACCGCGATGCTCGATGCGTTGCGCTTGCGCAGTTGGATCACATGCGGGTAAATTGCCTCCTTGAACGATGCGCCGAAATTGCGTCGGCTGCGGATGTCGGTGGATCCAACGCAGTCGTCGACGAGCAGCAACTCAGAGCCGACGAGGTCGTCATTCCACAGCATGCCTCCTGACCATGAGGCATACGGGTTGGCGGTACGTCCACCGAGCGCCTCGGAGACGATCCATGCCAGAAGGCTCTTGCCGCTGTTGATCTCGCCAGCTAGCACCATCATCGGCGATGGGATGTGGCAGTGTGAGCGCACTGCCTTATACCGACCAGCGAGCCACGAGATAAAGACCAATGTCGCGGTCGGATCGGCAAACGCGTTGCCGATAATGCCACAGATCAGCGATGCGTCCCCGGCTATTGGTTGCGGGGTCTTTGCCTCGGACGTGATTAGGATCGGCAGGTCGTTGGTGTCCACTGCCAGCCCCTGAGCGTGACCAGCGATTGCTCCATGCCACTGCACTCCACCATCGAGTTCACGAGCCTTGTACGCTTCACGAGCTGCCATCATCAGATCCTTCGGATCGTCGTAGTCTTTAGCCAGATGCCGCGTCAACCCAGTCAGTATTGGCGAGAGCTTGCTGTACGTCATGAATGCCGATCCAACGCGCACAAGGTACTTGCTCGATGGGCCATCGTAAAAGATGTCCTGTGGATCGAACGACTGCATGGTCGAGCCTCGAGCTGCCTTCGCTCCAGCCATGTCGGCAGCCTCGCGCCAGTCGGCGGCCGGCTCAGGCATCGGCGAGTCGTAGACCGATCGCACCGCATTGATCACCTCGTTGGGCTGGTATTTGCGGCGCAGCGTCGCCTCGTAGCCTTGAAGCTTGGCGATAGTGTCCGCCTCGGTCATGTTGGCGAACCGGCAGTGCCATGCTGCCTGCATGAGCCATGCATGGATGCCCTCGCGTGGTGGCGTTGGGAATGCCGTGCGCGGTGATTTAAGTTTGATGCTAGGCTTCTTTGCTGCCTTCGGCGGGTCTGGCGTACCGATGACCGGCTCAAACACTGCGGAGCGATCTAGATCGATCCATGCGTTGGTATCATGTGATACGAACATCAGGCGGACTGGGTCTTTGCATGCCTCATCGATCGTTAGGTTGTGAGCGCGGAAATGGTTGCGAGCAGCGGCGAACGCTGCCACATGCTCGTCACGAGTCTGGCAAACGGGAATGCGAGCGATGCCCTTGACTCCGTGACCAGATGGCGAGACGAACGCAGCCACGATGCGTGGCTCGGCCTGCAAGATCTCGACGATCTCCTCGACCGTCCAGCCGACGTTGTCAGCGGCATCGAAGTCGAGCTGGAGGTAGCCGCTGTGGCTAAAGCGTCCCTCCTCGATCGCCTTGGCTCGCTTGCCCTCGGCAGTGCCGGAGATGCTGACCGCCTGCAGGTCTTTTTTAGCGACCGCGTAGCCGTCATCGTCGCCAGCAGCTAGGGTCAAGCGTAGCCGGGCGATCTTGGCGGCGAATTCGTCAGATCGGATCGCCTCGATGAGATCGGTGAGTGTTGTAGTCGCCATCGCTGTCGAGGCGGTGGCGGAGGCATAGAAGTCGATTTCGGGATGTTGCATAGTCGTAGTCATATTCAAGAGATTGTCATGCGTTGGAGAGCGCGGACGGCATGGAGCATGCCAGTCTGGGTGTCTGACTTGTCGCGGAGCGCCTCGGCCACCGCGTCGTCGATCGTACCAGGGGCGATAATGCGGTAGATGATCGTCTCGGCGGTCTGGCCGGTGCGGATCAGTCTGGCGTTGGTCTGGACGTAAGTCTCGTGCGAGTAGGTTAGGCTGCACCAGATCGCTATCCGACATGACTTTTGCAGTCCATCGATGCCGTGCGACAGCGACCGCGGATCCGCGACCCAGACGGGTATGCGCCCGGCCTGCCACTCGCCGAGCAACTGCTCATTGAACATGCGTGCCTCTTGGATCGAGTCGATGATGCGGTTGCTCTCATGCTTGAATGCGGTCAAGATCAGCACCGGCTCGTCCTTGTGCTTGTCAAGCAGCGTCCTCAGAGCATCGATCTTGGCAGTGTGAACGGGTAGGACGTTGCGGTCCTCGTCGTATACCGCTCCGCTGGTGATCTGGAGTAGTTTATTGCAAAGAGTCGCCGCGGACGGTGCCGTGATCTCACCGTCGCCGATCTCAGCGAGCATCTCTTTTTGGAGCGTCCGATACTGCTTGCGAGCGTCGGGCGGCATGACGACCGGCACGTCGATCACGCTCGATGCTGGCAGGTCGCTACCGTCGCCGACGATGACCAGCGCGAGGTCAGCGAGTCGGCGGTCGATCTGCTCCTTCGCGCCGGTCACGAGCTTGTAGGTGTATCCCATGTAATCAGCCGGGTAAAAATAGTCGCCCTTGTACTCGCTGAACGACTTGCCCAGTCGCTCTCCATCGTCGAGCATCTTGACTTGCATCCAAAGGTCAAGGTAGTTGTTTGGTATTGGTGTGCCGGTCAGTCCCCAGCGGCGCGGGATCGCGCTGAGACACTTGTGCAGCGCTTTGAAGCGCTTGCTCTGTGGGTTCTTCGCTAGCGACAACTCATCGATGACGAGCGTATCCACTGGACAGCGTTTGGATCGCGGCGGGAACATCTGCTGGAGACGGTTGGGTAGCAACTCGGAGTTGATGAGATAGATGTCCGCAGTGCCATCGAGCCATGCCTCCATGCCCTCGGGTGTCCTCAGGTTAGCCACGCGCATCCAGTTGGTGTGCGCCCACCGCTCGACCTGCGCTGGCCATGTGATCGAGCAGACTCTGAGCGGAGCGACGATGAGTGCCCCTTTGAACTGTCCGCAGGTAGCGAGCGTGTTTAGCGCGGTCAACGTCACCGCGGTCTTACCCTTGCCGGGTGAGACGAACAGCGCAGCCCGATCGTTGGCGAGTAGATGCTCGATCATCGGAATCTGATAGTCGAACGGTTTGAATGTCTCGGTCATTGCCATGGCGCTGTTATCATGTCGATCAGTCGCTGGCCTTTGCCTACGTTGTCGCATGATGTTGCCAAAAAGCTGTGATCGGTCAGCCGGTCGAGCCACCGAGCTTGCAGCGCGGTCGGCTGCTTGCCGTGCGCCTTAAACTCGACAAACAGGATGCGACCTTGGAATAGGAACATGCGGTCAGGCTGCCCCTTCTGATTCTGACCAGACAGCTTCAGCGACAGGCAGCCCTTGCTTTTGGCATAGGCGCAGACTGCCTGCTCGATGGTTGATTCTCTCATAATTGTGGGAGTGCTGGCATCTCGGCCCAGAAGGTGATGTAGTAGTCGATTTCCTCGCATGTATGTGCATCCTGCCAGCCGTCATCTTTGGTGTAGGTCGCCACATACATGCTCTCACCGTCAGTCGCCAACACGACTCGCATCGTGTCTGGATACGGGCCAGCCTGCCACACTAACCATGCAGATGGTGCGCTCATCGGCTCGATACTACTGGCTTTTGAAATGCATGTATGCCGAGTGCTGAGAACACATCGACTGGGTCGCGGCCTGACTCAGCGCAGCCTCGAATCAGCGCCAAGATGGCTGCACGGCGTGGTGTGATCTCGACCAGCGATCGGTCGCGCAGGTAGAGTATGTTGATGTCGACGATGTCGAAGTCCCACGCGAATCTCACGCCCTCGGCGACCTTAGTGGATGCTAGCTCGTCGCTGGCCAGCATGCGTTGCGCTGCAGCGGCGAGGCGGTCTCGCTCAGCTTGTTTGGCTGCGAGTATGTCGCAGATGTGTCCCGTGCCGTCAGCGGCTGCAGCAAATGCCTGAGCAGCCTCACGAGCGGCACGAGCCTCGGCGAACGCCTGTGCCTCAGCGCGTTCTTTCTCGCGCTTGAGTCGAGCAACCTCCTCGGCATGGTCGCCGACAATCCGGGTGATCCGCTTCTCCTCGCCCTCAATGGCGGCGATGAAGTTGTTGGCGGTTTTGTCGATCAACTTGCCGATCCGGTTGACAGGCTCTTTGACGAGCTTGCGTGACTTCTCGACCTCGATCCGCATTGCAGCGAGTCGGCGGCTAACAAACTGAGCGTCGGCGCTCTCGTCGTTGCTGGTCACCTCGGTGATCGTCGCCGCCTGGACTAGCAACTCGAGTTTGCGCTCCTCGGCCTCGGGCGCGATCGTCAGTTGGTATCCATCCCCGGCTAGGATCAAGGCGGTTGTTTCTGTGTCTGTTGTTTTTGTTATCATGGTGTTGTAGTAGGGAAAAAGTTTTTTTTGCTTAGGCTCACGCCGCCGGTGCATATGCAGCATCCGATCAGTAGTAAGCGGCAGGAGTGACGGTAGCAGTGGTCGCAGTGGTCAGTTGGGCAGTTTTTCTCGCGGAGTTTTCTGGCGTTGGCAGCAAGTCGCTCGGAGATGTTTAATACGGATCGTGCTCGGTTGGAGCAGTCGGGTAGTCCCAGAGCGTCCACGGTAGCCGGCACAGCAGGATCGGCGGCAGGTCGCGGCGATCCGGTCTGACTGCCAGCCAGACCACGTCCGAATCCGTGGAGTCGCGCATCACGCAGAGCTGCGACTCGAATGCGTTCAGAGCTTCGTGCCACGTCGTGACCTCGAGGTCGGCGTTGCACGGTGTCATCGGGATTGCCTCGCCGTCCGACCGTGACAAGCTCCTCAGCGCAGCGTCGTGTGCCTTCTGTGCCACCTCGGCAGGTTGCTGCGGGGTCTTGATGCTCAGCACCAGCCCCGCACGACGCTTTCCCAGCGATGGCGGGTCGATGCGGTTGATCGCTGCCTCGAGCATAGGGTCGGCGACTGCATAGGGTTTGTCTAGGGTTTGTATAGGCTTGATTGCGGATTGTTTGGCGGCGATTAGTTCGAGGATAGTCATCTCGCCCAGAAAACCCCACCCCGCTTGCGCAAGGTGAGGCAGTGCATTGTGCCCTTGTCTTCTGTCCCGAACAGAAATTAGTATTGCGGCTCGTCGCCAAGTAGCGCCTGCAGCTCAGTAAGAGCGGCTACTAGCGCAGCGTCTGCTGCCTTGCCGTCTGCCTGAGCTTTTGGCAGCCAGTTTTGGATGAGTGCAGTCACGCCTGCCTCATCGACCGATCCGAGGGATTTTCCCTTGTACTTGCCGATATGGACGACCACCGACTCCCAGCCGGTCGGCGACTCGTCCTTCGTCTCTGGCTGCTTTGCTCCATCTGCCTCGCGGTCGCGGATGCGGATGTATTTCCCGGATGGCTTGAGCGCCTTGTCCTTGTCAGGCGACATGAACGAGATGTTCGCGTAGGTCTTGTCGTCCTTATGCTCGTGTTGGATGATGAGCTTAATGCCGTGGCCGATGAGGTCTTCAAGATCGAACTCATCCAGCTCGTTGAGCGTCAGGTCACGGCCCATCATCTTCTTGAGGTCTTTGCGTAGCGCCGACTTCTCGTTAAGGCTTGGAGTGTAGCCACGCGACCAGATGCAGAATCGGCGGTCGTTGTCCTCGTCGATAGCCTCGGTCTCGAAGACAAGGCGGAACTCGTCTTTCTCGCCGTACTGGGTCATGCGCTTTTTAAGCTCCGTGATGTCGACCAGCACGGCCTTAATCGGGCCGTCGGTTTCTGGGTGCGGGGTAAATGTGCTATTTCTTTTTTCGCTTAGTTTCATTTTGTTTATTGGTTTATTGGAGGAGAATTTAGTCGCAGTCGCAGTCGCGCTCAGGTGGGCTGTCGAGAACCATTTGGCGCACTTGCTCGATTTCGCATTCTGTCAGGTAAATCGACAGCCCGTCGAATGCTGAACGCGCATCGAGGATCTCGACATCGGCATGCTCTGGCGGCTGCCAGTAGGTTGCAGCCACGGCTGGCGTGTACTGCACCTCAACGTCTATCTCGACCTCGCGGATGATGGTGACAATGGTGGTCATGAGATGATGTAGATTGTGATTGCTGCGATTGTGATGGTTGCCATTGCTAGCGTCAGCCATCCTAGGCGGTTTAGGCGCTGGCGGCGTTTGCGGCGTTGGTAGAACTTGATCATGGCTTGATGGTTCATTGTTGGTACATCACGGCTACTACCAGCCAGATTGCTAGGTTAATGCCGACAAAGGCGGCGAGGATGTATTTCATTTGATTATAAAAGAATGCCAAGGGATCGAACCTCGGCTGGTTAGGTTTACAGGTTGCCGCGCAGGGTTTCTATCTCGATCCAGCGATCCAGCCCTGCTTTTACGTCAGATTCATCGGCGCGTGTTTCACAACCGGCGAGAACGAGTGCCTCATTGACCGCGTCGGTTTCGGCGCGAGTATCGAATGTTCCGTTAACGATCGCCTCAGCGAGGTCGATATTGTTTTGCCAGTTTTCAGTGATTATGGCAACAGCGGCATCGCGGACGAGGCTGAGTGGAATTCCGGCGTTACGGGATTCAAAATTTAGGATCTGGCTGATGTCGTAGTTCATGTTCATTGTTGGTATTGGTGTTGGTGTTGGTTAATATTTAAGAAACTTGTGAACTGAGGCAAAAATCCTTTTGTTTTCTGAGCGAGTGGCAAGACCGTAGTCAAGGATGCCAACAGTTTGCTCATGCTTGTAAATCCTGATTCCGATCTCCTGACCTGCTGATAGCGTGATGCAGCGATCGCCGCCTAAAAAATCACATCCGTGAGTTTCGTTCAGGGTTAATAAATTTTTAGCCGTGTACTTAACTCCGGCAATGGTAACTGTCTTTTGTGCTGTCATGTTGGTATTGGTGTTGGTCGTTGTTGAGAGTTGCGTCGTGCAACTGAAAAGACCCTAGGCGATGCCTAAATAAATGAAAAGACATTTCTTCATTTATTTTTACGCAATCGCCACAATCCTATATTCTACGAGGGATGCAGGGCAAAAATAATTTTACCTTTTGCCTCAAAAACTACTGACTCGCCTGAAAATGCATCGAGTCGTAACCCCACTCCACAGCACCTGAAATCCATCCCTCGCGATAAAAACACTCGATGATCTCGAGCGGCATGTTTGACCTGACCGGCCACGCATCCTTGAATCCATTGGTCGATGGCGCTAAGTCGATTGCAGCACCGTACGCATGCAGTGACCATGTGCTGCCGCCTCGCTTTTGGCGGAAATTAAAACAGCCACCAAAGTCGCTGGCAATGCGCATGATCGATTGATCGCTGCCATGCCGCGAATTGATGTCCTCGAGGATCCGCATGAGTGAATGGGCGCAGTCCTCGTGTACCCGGGTTGTGGCAACCGCTTTGCCTTGGTAGTAGGTCGGAAACGGAAACGTGATTTTGTCCAGATTAGCCTCATTGCCCGGCTGCCCGTAGAATGCTTGGAGCGCCGACTGAGACTGTAGCGGCCATGGCGATGGGTGTGGCATCAGAGCATGCAGGTGAGCTTTGCAAGCCGCAATCGACCTTGCCCCCCAGAATCCATCCGGCTCTGCTCCCACGCGCCTCTGTAACGCCATGATCTCGCTGCTTACCATGACTATTTGCTGGCGTGATATTCGACCTCGATCGCGCCGGTGACCGGCTCGTAACGGACGCGGCCGTTCTCGGTCATAAACTCAAACGCGCCGCTTGATGGAGCGCAGGATGTGCAGAGCGTCATCAGCGCCACGATCGCCGCAAGCGCGATCAGAATCCATATCCCGGGTAGTGCTGAGTCGGTGATCATTTTGATTTAATGTTGATTAGTCCCATGATAGCGAGGCCGACAGTGAGGATGCTGTTTTGCAGCTCCGGATCAAGGTGGATACCGCATGCCATGGCAATTGCGATGAGACCTTTCCAAGTGCTTTCTTCCTTTAGCTTTTCAATTATTGCGTTCATTTCATTAGGTTTTTTGTGATGATTGAGATGGCGGATAAAGTCGAAACGATGATGGCGGTCAACAGCGCGATGGTCTGCAACCACGGGTTTATTTCGGCAGGCACAATGTTGACGATTAACCCGGCAATCGGCGCACCGATGCCATAGAGAAATTTTGTGCCTAGGTCAGTTTGGTCGAAGGGATTCATTTTGGCGTAGCTGTTGTGGTGCGAACTATTTTAGAAATCTTGAACCCTTTGGGGATCGTTGGTGCAGCCGGCACGACGAGCGTTGCTGACGGCTCGCTTTCACCAGCAATGTTCACGCCTGTCACGTTGACGTTGGTGCGAGCGTCTGGTAGTTGCACGGTGATCTGCGTGTTGCTAGTGCTGGCTACAGGCGCGCCATTTACATATAGCGTATATGAGTCCGCATCAGGGCTAGCGTCCCATGCAAACGTCACTGTGCGTTCTGCTAGCGCAGAAGTGGCTAGTGCTAGTGCAATGTAGAGTTGGCGCATCATTAGATTGATGTTACAGCCTCCCAAGCACTACCTGTGTAAAAATTTAACTTTGATGTAGTTGTATTGAGAATTATTGATCCAGCAATAACCCCAGTTAATGCATCTCTAGTGGTTGTTGTATGTGATGCGACGAATGGAATACCAACTTTTGAAAATCCAGAAACAAGAGTCCCCGCAGAAGCGTTCGTTACTCCAGTTCTGACCTCTAAAGCATTTACGGTTTGGCTTGCAATCGTGCCAACGATTAATGCTGATCTCGTTGTACCCATTGTTCCAACCTCTAACGTGGATGTAGGCACGCGAGTTAGCGTTGTGTCCTGCCCCATAACCGTCTGACCGTACTGATCAACTTGACGTATATTTGAATTGGCTAATTTTTCAATAAGGCCCTCATTTATCTGTCCATTGCCAGTAGTTGTGGTTCCAGTAAGACTATAATAATCACCACCTCCATCTTTTCTGTTTAATGAAATAGTGCCAGCTTCAGATAGGGCGTTATAATTTACTCGCCATGATCCCTGAACACCACTGCCTGTAAACTGTGGATATTTTGAGTATGAACCATATCTTTTGGATTTCCATGTCTCTTCTATTTTGCAAGTATCCCAAATCTGTTGTGCTTTATAATTATCACCAGTATAATTTAAATGGAGACCGTCGTGTTTTATATATTGAAGTTGCGAGGTAACTTCGTAACTTGGAAATCTTTTCCTCAGGTCAACAAAATGAATCCGATTAGCGATACAGAAATCTTGTAGTGCTGTGTCTGATGCCGCAACATGGGAATATTGAGCACCAACTGGATGCGATCCCACCATAATAAAATCAACCCCAACCTCGCATGATAGTGGGTGAAAATCAGTAATCGTAGGTACTACAGCAGAACCATTATTTGAGCTTAATACTACCAATGCTGCTGCTGCTCCTGATGCTGCAACTGCATTAATAACTTCAGTACCAGTACTAATGCCAGCTCCAAGCGCATCAGTCTTTAGATTTACCGTTATGTCATTGCCATTAACACTTACGGAAAGATTCTGATTGTTGCCAGCACTAATGTATTTTATCCTTATGGACTCCCCTCCAATGCCAGATGCAACTGCTGTGGCTGTAATGTAATTAGAACCTAACGTAAGAACCATTCGAGCAGCTATACCATATTTTCTTCCTGTTTGGACTTTAGTCATCAACGTCTGAATTGATGTAAGCCACTCAGCGGTTGTATATTGTACTTCACGAAATTCGTGTAACACAAACATAGATGTTTTCAAATACGGAAGTATACCATTCCATGCATACTGTGGAATACTAGCGTATTGAGCAGCAGTACTTGCATTAGCACCACAGTTCCAACTAATAACACCGTTGCGACTACTTTGCGTTGTTGCATATGAAGCTACTTGACCAACGCCTATTCCAATTATTTCTACTGTTCCACTAAGCCATACAATTTGTACTTTTGTGGAAAATGGTGCATATTTACCATTAACTGCTGTGATGTCAAAATCAACACCCACAATTAAATCCGAAGACCCAGCTGCAATCGTTACTGTTCCTACGTCTGCAAAATTATCATCAGTTCGGTTCATCACCTGAACCTTAAAACTACCAGCTGTTGCCTGTTGCTTATAAATAACTGACGCTCTAGCTGCTGGGAAAATCCTTCCTCCAGCTTCGCCGCTCATTAATGCTGTACTCGTACCTGTCATTATAACGCTGTCTCCATAAGGAGACCCGCGACTGTAACCTTGATTTATACCAGCAGTGCTACCGTATGTTGCAGCACTGCCAGTCAGCGTTGCGTTTGTGGCGCGAAAGATTTGTCCTATTTGTCCAACTCTTCCGACTAAAGGTTCAGCAATTTCCATGTCTTGCATCCATGAGTCACCAAGTGCCATTAGCGAAAATTGCATCTGCGTGTTTGATCCACGTTGACGTATGGACTCCGCTACCGTCCACGGCAATATCTCAGGCAAGACGGGTGCTTTGTTGTCTAGTGAAGTTTTTAGGGGTGCGTTATCAACAGGTTGACCAGTAATTGCTGAGAATGCTGGTGCGCTGGCCGTAGCCGATGCCCATGTACCATCACCGCGCCAGAATGTTGACGATGATGCTGATGTGCCACTACCAAGGTTGCCAACAGGAAGGTTGCCTGTAACTTTTGCCGTGCCTAGATCAACCGCACCATTTGCAAGGTCGCCAGCAACAATAGTGGCATCAACGATATTAGCGGACGCAACTGTAATTGCAGTAGGTAATGCGCCAGTTGCTAGTTTGCTTAAAGCGATTGCCGCTCCCGCATTGATGTCTGCGTTGACGATGTCACCCGTGCCTTTAACGGCAGCACCCAGCACACCTAGCGCGGTCTTGGCAATAGCGGTGGTATCTGCGTCGAGGAGATTGTTGATTTCTGCGATTACTGGTATATTAGGCATGATATTATTTTAGTTATGCTGGTTGTGTGTAGTAGTCACCTGCTAGGTTGGTGTAAAAGTCACCTGCTAGGTTGGTGTATCCGTTATTGATGGTTGATGTACCGCCTCCCATTGCCTCCCAAGCACCAGCGTAGTAGTAATTTAAAATGTAAGGCCTCGAGGTAATGTTGACCCACGGGACAGTGGTGTCGGCAGGTGCAGTGGTAGAAAATACAGGTTGTGAAGCTGGCCCACGCGCCCCGGTGGATACCGAATAGGTTGTCGATCCTTCACCGGTGATCACCGTCACCTTTGTCGATCCTTGTCCGGCATTTACTGTGACCTGTGTTGCCATGATTATTTAGAGGATGAGGTCAGGCTTTACTGTGAGCGTGCCAACAAGCTGCACCTTGACGCGATTAGCAGCGTCGGTCGTCTCCAGCGCCCATGAGTAAATGCCAGCATTAACCGTCAGGAGGCGATTCTCGACCGTTATCGACCAAAGGCGAGCGGTTGTCACGTTGAGCGTGATCTCGCCTGCCACGGTGCTGTTAAGCGTCAGCATGGCAGCACCAGTGCTACCCTGTAGCTGGAATCGTGCCGAGGATAGCACCGAGTCGTAGTCAGTGCCGTCGGTCGAGTCGATCCGCCAAGTTAAGCCGTCCCATGTTGTGCCCTTATAGGCGCACGGTAGCTCGATGGCAGGAGGTGATTGGCAGCAACTCATGACTTGGCTAGGACGGTGAATGTAAATTCTGCGGCTGCTGGGGCGATTGGTGGAACTGTAAATACGAAGTTTTCTCCTGCGGTAGATGCTCCTGCGTCCCATGACACAAGGTGCTTGCCGACATTTAATTTTGCAGTGCCAGAGTAAGTGTGCTGGTAGGTTATAAAACCTGCGCTGCACACGATCATCGTGCTGTAAACCAGCGCCATGCTTGGAAGTGCGATGCCCTCAAAGTCTTCGCCGTCGCCATCAAACAATAATACCCCAGAAGTGGCTACGCCAGCAGTTGTGTTTGCTGAAGTTGACGCAGTGGTGATGCCAGTTGATGTCCCGTTAGCAAGAGCGATGTTTAGCGTTGCATCGTTGGCTGAGTAGATTGAATATCCATTGCCATTAACTGGCAGGCGTTGGAGTATAATTGCTGTGGTTGTGCCGTAGACCGTAAATCGAGCGGCTATTGTTGCATTGGCTGCAAGCGCAGTCCGCACCTTGCCAGCCCAGACGGTTGGAGTGTCACCATTTAAAACTGGAACCAAAATAGTCAATGGCGAGCCAGTCATGCCAGCAGATGTCACAATCACGCTTGCATCGCCAGTTGCGGTCACTGTCCCGGCTGCTGTAGCCGTCTCGACCTGTGCCGAACCGCCAACGAATGCTGTGGCAGTACAAACGCCAGTGGACTGTGCGATACTTAATGTTGATGCTGACCCAGCCATCACTGCACGGATTGAATAAATTACATCCGCTGTTGGAAACCGTTCTTGCGTTTGCGCAACTCCGATCTCGACCGAGTTAAAGACGTTCGTGCTGCTCGGCGTGGCTGTCGATCGCAAGCCGTATGATAAAATTGACTGCGTGAGTTCCATCACTCATTGCCAGATGTCAAAATTGACGATTTCATTTAATAAACCCATTCCATTTTCAACGTGCAAGAAGACCCAGTTGTGTTGTAGTGATATGCATTTGCAGTGTCAGCCAGAATAGTGATGTAGCTGTTGAATGAATCGGTGAAGACACTGGAAACGTCAGGCCATACAGCGTCCCACGGATAGGGAATTTCAGAATTATTCGTTACATAATCTCCATGAACCGAAGGGAAAAATGGAATGCCAGAAACATTAGCCCATGGAACTCCTGATGGTTGCGTGCCATCGATTTCTGATAATAGCGTCACCTTTTTATCGAGGCTGTTCGATCCTCGTCCTCCAGAAACTGGGTCTCCTCCTTCATGGATTAGGATAAAAAAATTAGCCAAGTAATCATCATTGTATGTCTGATCGAACACCCAAGGGTCAGATGTCGTTGCTCTTGTGTAGCGGTTTGCTGTGACCGATCCAACTACTTGGGTTGACCTAGTGAGTCCAGCCCCCGCATTAGATGGGTTAATCCTCCAAGGTTGAAATGCTTGATGAGACAGATAAAAAACATTTTCAGTAACTCCACTAACATATGGGATCGTTGCAGGTGCGTAAGATGCTCTTTCCAATTCTGGGAAACTTGTAGCAGTAATGGTGATGTCATAGGTAAGAACAGCCAAGAGGCTGCTTGTCGAAACTCTGCCGTCCAACGCATAAACAATCTGCCCTGTTAATTTTGCCCCGGTTGGGCCGCCCGGGAAATTGTGCAATAACCCCACACCAATCGTGTCTTGCTTGGAAAATTTTTTATCTTTGAGAATCTCTATGTATTGTGCAGAAGCCATTAGAAGAAAAATAACGTCCAGTTGTCGGTCACATCACCGTGAGGGTAATTGCTAATCGGGCCATAGTCCGTGTTGTCGTAATAGGTCACAACTCCGGCAGTTAGTCCAGCCGTCCCAATGAGGTGATATTTGTCTGTTGATGTTGAGGTTTGCGTAGCGCTGTACCATGCAACTGTCGGGCTGCTTACAACTCCAGTGGTTTGATTTATTATTGCCTTTCCGTAAAAA
>Ga0209191_1001322_pt1 | contig 16458 bp, 25 predicted proteins | sample S_130626_EF_Meta_FD_187320 | JGI IMG/M metagenome (GOLD analysis project Ga0209191, IMG submission 187320) | Freshwater microbial communities from Lake Simoncouche, Canada to study carbon cycling - S_130626_EF_MetaG (SPAdes) (version 2) | ecosystem: Environmental > Aquatic > Freshwater > Lake ...
AGAGTGCATACCGACAATATGAAGCTCTTCGTTATTTACGACAGCGATGGTCGCATCTGGGAATGCGCCCACAAGTCATTCGAGTCTGCTATTAAAGTCGTGAAACTCTACTTGGACCAAGCAAACCAGCGCGCGTACGACGATGGTTTCTTTAAGGACCACGAGGACCGCCCGATAAAGATTGAGGATGAGTTCACGTATAAAGATGAACAGGGCGGTGTGATGGTAGCGCACAACGAACTCGAAAAGGTGTCTACCTTCGTGAAGGAACTAATCTTCTACTAAAAACATAAAACCTTCAAGCCCAACTTTTTCACCGGGAAAACGGATTTAAGAAGTCCAAGATATAAAGCGATCACACACAACACAATATGGGCAACTGCATTCCCACCACTCCTCATGCCCGCAGCCTTGCTCGCGTCCACGCGGCAGAGCTAACCGCCCAATACGCCGCCCAACGTGCCGCTACGATGCAGCGCCCCACGCAACCGGTCGCACCTAACCTGTCATACGACGAGTTAGTTGTGGCTGAGGCGAACCGGCGGATTCGGGCGGAGGAGCTGCGGTGTCAAGCGGAGGACCTGCGACAGACTGCGCTCGCCGAGAAGTTGCGTTTCGATGCTGACGTCGCAGAACGCATCGCCCTTCAGAAGAACCCCAACCATCTCACGCGGGCGATGGTGGCAGATGCTGCACGAGAGAAAGCCCGTCTGGAGAAGCTGGCAGTCGAAGAGCAGGAGGCGAAGCTCAATCTCATCAAGGACGACCTAGAATCTCGCAGTATGTGGTTTGGGGATAAAGTGAATATTGAACTCAGCGTTCCGCTGGAGCTGTACAAGCTTAACAAGTCCTATCGAACAAATATTCTTAAAAAGATCCGCGATGTCACCGCGAAACGCGAGGAGAAGTATGTAACTGATATCGATGTAAGTCCAGACCTTCACCCTTACTTGCCTCTCTACAACCAGCTAGTGTATATTGAGCGCAAGCTGAGTCCGATCATTTCAAGGCCACACAACCCTCCGCGGCGCTCTGCAATTTACGGTGTATTTGATGTGTTTTCAGATCCGCCGGCGCTCTGGGATGACAGACGGGATGGCGATGAGTGCATGCTTGAGTGCGGCAAGATGCGGTGGCTGGGACGTGGTCCGCCTGTGTGGAATGATAAAATGTGTACGAATGTTATCGGAACAATCGGTTCTAAAAATGTAGAACGATTTGATATGCAAACGCTGATCTGGGAGCGCAAAGATAAGCAGAACGCCAATACTAGAAAAAAGGAACACGACATCGCTGAGGAGCGCCGATTGGCTAAAAAACGAAACGAAGAAAATGCTAAAATAATTCAAGAGCTGACCAACGGACTTTACGGCGACCCGAACTCAGAATGCATCTCTCTCACAGACGAACTCAATCGCATCGCAAAAAAGGACCTTTTCGAAAATAAAGAGAATCCTGTTATATTCCGAAATATTATGAATCATTTCTGCGGAGCAGTCACTGGGCGCCCCCGGGGATATTGGCTGTACGCTATCCTATTAAAATGTGAGCATGTCCCAACGAACGATCATTGGTTTCCAACCGAACAAGACGAAGTATTAACTAAACCTCATAATTATGAATCAGTATTATTCAACTCAGTATGCGCTCACAAGGGTCGTGGACTTATGGGCCGAAATCGATGTGGAATCATTCCTTGCTGGCACGATGAGAACGCCTAAATATTAATAATGAAAACCTTCAAGCCCAACTTTTTCACCGGGAAAACGGATTTAACAACTCCAAGATATAGAGCGTATTCCCAAAATGGTCGTCACTCGCTCAGGCAAGAATACTAGCATCTACAATGCGCGCGTTCACGAGTGCGGACACATGTGCGGTAGCAGTATGATCTATTGCTGTGCGTGCAATGATATCCGTCCCGTACAGGAGAAGTATGTGGCGCACAACAAATCGTATCTGTCGCAGGGCTCGTATGTCAGCCGAAGCCACTACTACTGCCCGACCTGCAAACAGAATTCATCTCCGGTGAAGATTGACTTCTCCAAGATGAAGCCCAGGCCGGTGTCAGATCCCGCGATGTTCCAGCCGTCAGTCAAGGAGGACATTGAACTGCTGAAGAAGCAAAATCAGGAGCTCCGTAATGAGATCGAGGCACTACATATTGAAATTAATAACTTGAATGCAAGAAATTATGTTCTAACTGAGCGGATCACGAATCCGTTCAAGTCCGCCATTAGCCGCCCGAACTTCTAAAAATAAACAAAACATAAAACGAAAATAAAAAAGAGATAACTTTTTCAATGTATAACAGAATGGATACGCTATATCTGGTTGTTGGCAATGGTTATGAATGGGAAGATATGAAGATGTTTGACAACCAACATCATGCTATTGAATATAGCAAAAAATACCCCCAAATTACTATTCAAATTTTCAAGAAGAATGAAAAGGGTACATTTCTAATACCAACATATACTTACTACCAAAATGGCATAATGCAGAAAATATGAAGTGCCGTTTGACAGCTCATATTTTTCCCATGCGGGGAATCGAACCCCGTCCCCCTGGGTGAAAGCCAGGTATCCTTGCCGTTAGACTACATGGGAGGCAGATATATTATAAATATAAATCATAAATGGAATATGTTATATATTTGCTACTATCCATTGCAGTGATAGTAGCTTTTATTCAGATGTTATTTGTGGAACGATTTGATAGTCCAGCACAGATGCGTGGCAAATGCCCTGAAGGGTGTAACAGCTCCAGTGTCACAGCTCTAGACGGAAAGCGTACAGAATCTTGTTTTAAGAATGACAGTGCTGGAAATGTAACTGAATGCCCTGTACTTGATAAGTGTCTACCTGGCGATGTAGAAAAAGATGGGGTATGTTTGTATTGCCCACCTCCACTTAAACTAGTCGGTGACAAATGCACAACCGGAGATCCAACAGATTATCCTGCTAGGGTTCTTGGACGAGCACCTTGCACCAACGGACAAAATGAGTTCAATGGAATGTGCTTAGAGCCATGTACGAATGGCAAAAAGCTGAATGGATTTTTATGTATGTCCTCTAACGCCCAAACAGCGCCGGCAGCGCCAGTATTCTCACCTGTAGGAGCGCCTTCGTGTAAGGTCGAGAATTTTGCTGATTTTTAGTTTTTTATGTTTAAACTCTATTAATCAGCCCCACACGGGATCTCCGATGGTACCATAATTATGTTCGCATGCTTGAAATCCTAGACATCTCTTGCACACAAGCATATCTTTCTCGTTAATTACGATGTGGCACTCTTCGCACCGACGAGTGTAGAACTCCTTCAGTCCATCTTCAATAGCAGTAATCATCTCGGGCGTGAAGACGCCAGTCATTAGAATCATCATCGGTTTGTCGCCACCCGACCTGTCGTGATATTTCACAAATCTCTCACTCGCGTGAAAGTCCGACTCCTCCTCAGGAACATACTCCGGCGGGACATAGTCGAAGCACATCTTGAGATATGCAGCTACCGCCTCGTTAGCGGGAACAATCTTTGAAGTATACATGTCGTGGTTCTGGAACACAAGAATCTGGTAGTCCATCATCTTGTAGTTCGGCGTTGGGTAGTATACGGTCTCACTTTTTTCATCGAAACCGCGGGTCACCGTCTGGAGCCCCTCGATCGCATTAACGAGTTTGTTCTTGGCGGAGTAGTAGTGCGTCTCCCCAGCGTTATTACCCTTGCTGTAGTGCTTGATGATGCTGCCATCACTCTTGTACTGCGCAGTAATACCCCAGGGCTTCCGATAGACCATCTCGTTGATGTCGCACGGCTCCTCCCACCAGGTCGTCAAATCCCCCTTGGTTCGCGAGACACAGTTGCGAACGTTGTTCTCATACTTATTGTCGGGGACGTAGAGTGCGATGAACCACTTGTACACAGTGCCGTCCTCGGTCTTGATGATGTAAGTCGTAGCCTCATCCATGTCCTCGTACACCGCATCACCGAGGGGGTGAACTGGCACCATCTCAGGACGACCAGTAAAGGTCTTGTTCTTGTAGTCGCCGATGCGATTCTCGGTGGTCTGGATGCGGGTCTTGTACATTTTGGTCTGCTAAGGTTCATTAGCCTGAATAATCTAAATCCGTTTTCCCCAAATAGAATCTTATTAAAATACAAATGTCTACATACGTATCGGTCGCTATGTTTTCAACTGTACCCCAAGCAAAGAAGTTATATAAAGAAATAGCTCCGATTTTGGTGGAAGCTGGTGCTAAATCTCACAAGTCCGCTAAGGATGATGGAATGGTTGAAAGTGAACACTTACTACCATCAAAACTAAAAGCAAAGAGTGTGACACGGGCACTTAACAAAACATTCAAAAAGGCAACGTTTAAGGCATCTGCAATGGTTATGCCGCCTTCTTATGTAAAAACTGGAAGTCGTGGAATCGTTCGTCCCGATTATGCCTCTGGTAAGAAGATGCCATCAGTTCCCGGATTCGCAAGTATGTTTCGAAAGACAAAGAAATCTAAAACCGTATAAACGGAACATATCTGAGAGCGTTTACTCGCACATATGCATTCAGCGGGAATCGAACCCGCGTTACAACCTTGGAAGAGTTGCATTCTACCACTGAACTATGAGTGCTGCGGAAACATTCGGGATCGAACCGAAGACCTCGCGGTTAACTGTCGTTTTTAACAGCCACGCGCTCTACCTACTGAGCTATGTCTCCGGGATTGCCTCGTGCTGGAATCGAACCAGCGACCTACACCTTACAAAGGAGTTGCTCTACCCCTGAGCTAAAGAGGCATCTAATACTATTAGTATCAGAAGTTCTATTATTGTTATTAAAAATACCCATTCAAGAGAGTACAAAATTGTATCATCGAGGCCCATTTATCATGTCCACCACCTAGTTTTAAGAACTAGGAAACTTACGCCGTCTCGGGCTTGAGGAAGTGCACCTTCAGGAAGCTCTGGAGGTTGAGGTAAGTGACCTCCTGGCCATCCTTCGCGCGAAGGAGCTTGGCGAGCTTGGCGTCAGGCACAATGCGGCGCTTGAAGCTGGGATCAAAGCACGCGTGCTCCTTCACATACGTAGAGACGAACTTCGTCACATCCGTCTGCGAGCGCTGGGACTTGGCGGGCAGGCCCATGAAGGAGGCAAGCTCATCAGAGATGGGCCGGAGCTTCAGGAAGGCGTTGTTTGCACGGCGAGCCTCCCACGTGGCCTTCTGCTCGGGCGTCATATCCGCGGGATCGATCTTGCGGCGGCGCTTGGAGTCACGGGCCTCGCGCTTCAGGGCGCGGGTTGCCTCAGTCACCTGGAGCAGCAGCGCACGCACACGCGTAGACACGTCACCGGACAGAGACTTCAGCTCAGCCTGGATAGCGGCTAGGACATTGTCGGTGCTAGTCGTCGCGACAGGGGCGGGGGTCGCCACGGGAGTAGGAGCAGGGGCGGCGACGGGAGTAGGAGCGGGCGTCTCAACAACAGGGACAACAACCTCGGCCTTGGCGGCGGAGGCCTTCTTTACGGGGGTCTTCTTATCAGCGGGCATCTTGTTTGAATTAACGTTGGACTTTGAACCGGACATTTCTAACGCGTATTATGATTAGTAATAGTGTGACCTGTTTAAATCACAAATCGCCGGCGCCTAGATTCTGTAAAGTGCACTCATAATTAAGAAGCAAATTTCGTACTCGGCTGATGGACAATGCTGAATATCTACGAGAATGATAGAAAGTATCGTTATTAGTCTCAATGTAGGGTGAGAGTTAGGCATAAACTGCCTGCTCTTCAGAAATGAATAATATCTTCTAAATTTGATGAATTTATTTGTAAGTTCAAGTACTCGCATGTCATCTGCAATTAAGGATCGCATCATAAACGCTTGATGAGCGGTGAGTGATGAAATATGTTCCAGCTTAAAATCTTCAAACCCGTTATCGTGAATAACTTGTGTCATTAAGTTCAACTTGCATGAAACAACGTCATTTCGAGAAATTTGAACCGAGTGACGATTCTTGCGACGAGTTAAATAAAAAAAGTATGATCTTAGACGTCTACGAGTCTCATTTGACAATGGTTCTCGTGTATAGGGATTTTGTATGACAACATTGTGTATCAAAATATTGAAAATGCTGTTGATATCAAAGGCCCACACTTTACCACCTTCTTCAAATGCAAAGTATAATAGGGGGTGAAGTTTTGAAATCGGATCTAGTGATACCAGTTCTTCTTCGTTATGACACAGAGACCGCTTCAATACGCCTGGTCCGGCTCGCTTCAGTGTCTTTCTAAGTTCATATCCTCGCCAGATAGCCTGAATCTTAGAAAGTTTTGAATCTACTCGGTTGATGATATACCAGTTTCTACGTGTCTTGGACTTTGCATGTGTTCCGCATACGTCTAGTCCCTTAATACATTTGCTTCTACATCGATCATTTGTACGTACATTCTTACATGAAGTACAGATATTCATTGTATCAATTAGTATGACGGATATTTAAACCTATTTTCAAATACAGATTTCCTAGTAGCAAAACGGATTTAGGCCCATCGGACATATGTAAGGTATATCACAACACAGAGTCAAGATGAGCACCAACGCTATTATCTCTACGCGCAACCTGGACATCAACCGCATCAGCTTTGTTCAGGGCAATGCAAAGGCAAATCGCATCCCATCTATCAACATCAAGTATGACGGCCAGAATATTGGAATTCGTCTTCCTCGCCTATCGTTTCCCTTTGGCGTGTCAAAGATGGACAAGGATGGACCTGCAAGCTATACGCTGACGGCTCCTCTAAAGAGTGCTGATCCCTATGGCAAGGAGCGTGCTGATGACGCAAATGAGGTTGGCCGTTTCTACAACTTCCTAATCGATCTTCAGGAGAAGATCGTTCAGGCTGCAGTGGAGAACAGTGTTAAGTGGTTCGGCAAGAAGCGTTCAGAGGAGCTGATTCGCGAGAGTATGAAGCCACTGATTCGTATTCACACAGCTGAGGGTGCACACGGCGAGCGAGTGCCAAGTGGCAAGTATCCTCCTAATGTGACGCTGAAGATTCCGGTTTACTCGAATCCTGGCGAGGCTCCTCGTGTATACGTGGATATCGTCGATTCTCGCGGGAATCCGATGTATGTTACGCCTGCTTCTCTCGAGAGTGTATTCTCTAAGGGTGTTGAGGCGAATCTAGCAGTGACCGCATCGATCTACGTCATGACCGGCGGTGGTTTCGGTGTCACTTGGCGAGTGTCACATGCACAGGTATTCCAGCAGGCTCGCATGACTGCCGCCTCAGTATTCAGTGATACGATTGAGGATGGCGATGAGCAGGAGGAGGTTGTTACCGAGTCCCAGGCTCCAGAGGTTGCAGGACCTCCCGTTGACATTGAGATTCCTGAGACACTTGACGAGGCACCTCCACCTCCTCCGGCTCCGGCGGGTCGCAAGCGCCGAGCGGTTCCTTCGACTTCAGCATAGACCAAATCTGCGAATCAGCAGGTGGAGTATAGACAATAAAAGAATCATCTAAAAACAAAATAGAATAAGAAGAAGGTGTTACCTTTTTCAATGCGGAGCAATTGCCTTCCATTGAAAGAGTTTTTTTGTTGCATTTAGGACACTCATAGTATTCGTATGTACTTCCGATTGTTGACGGAAATACTAATCGATATGGACCGCCCAACGATTGTTCTACGACATTCTTAAAATCAGATTCAAGGCAGTCTTGGTATGCTTCGTTCGATAGCATGGACCAGAGTGTCTTGTCCTCAGACTTCCAGTCAGGTTCCTGAAGGAGCGTAGAATATGGATTGTCGTAGTACCAAAGAATTGAAAATACTGAAAAATCAGCGGATTCGTATTCTACTAGACCAACACGTTTCGAGTTCTCGTCGTAAAGCCAGTGGACGTCTAAGTCTTCCTTTGTATATCGAGGATCGTATCTGCCACGATATACCTGTCGTTTTTCGTATGTATACATTTCTGCATCCAGATCATCGTCGTGATCGAGAACATCTGGATCAGTGTCGGTATAAATTAATCCCTTTCGTAAGCGAGAGAGCATTTGTTAATCAAACTTAAAATCAAAATCGAAAATTTGTCGCATCTTTTACACCTGAAGGATTTCCGAACTTATCACTTTGATAGAAGAATGGGTATCTGTATCCATAAATGTTAAAGCTAGACTGAATCCTAGAAATAAATACATCACTATGATGTATTTCAGTTGCATTTATAACCAATTCCATCTGATCAATAACAGCTTGCTTGTATTTTTTAGAAACATACAATATCGCATGAGCACTTAGCATATTTAGAATACGGATATATTTATCAGATAAATATTCAATTTTGTTACAATAATCAGTATTCGTTCTTCCATATATTGAAAATCCGAGATAGAATGCATCTGTATCTACAGGAATATCAAAATCCATATCTAAATTTGCCCATTCAGATACCTCTAAATCGTCTTCAAATAACAAAAAAGGGTTATTGTCTAATTGTTCACGTAAGATATCTCGTGTGGCCTTTGCAAGACATCTTGGATACTCTTCAGTTCCGGATTTGAACATAGTCACATGTTTAAAGCCCAATTTATGTAGAAGTGTGAACATATATTCCTTTCGTTCTGCGTATTTCTCATTGTGATCCGGACAAATAAATATAACTGGGATATCCGTCAGCTTCATTAAATATTAAATATTATAAGGTGTAAATCAATCAAACTTGACCGTAACATGAACGTTATGATGTTTTAGTGATTTTGTTGCAGAGCTGGATAGCTCGTGTCTCTTTTTTGTATTTGACTCATTCTTGGGTTCATGCAGACGAGTCTCCATATCAGATTGAATTTCAGAATGATGTTCTTCAATATAGCTTAAAACTTGATCCTGGATTGCCCATTCAAAGAAATTCAATTGTCCGACAGTCGTCTCGCATCCATGAAACTTGATACGCTTCCAACGACAAAACGGATCGAACATCTTTTTGCTATAGGCTTTTAGGTGTGACTTATAAGCAAGGTAGACAATTACGTGCTTATTGGCCTTAGTAACATACGAAATATTATACTTCTTCGAATAATTCGTGACAAACCAGTCGATAAGACGCAGGGATATATCCGATTTTCCTTCGATAATACGTCTTACCCGATCCATCATCTCACTATTTTCATAAAAACGTTCCAGACGAAATAAAACCCATTGCTCTTGTGATTGAATTGTGTGCTCCATAGTTTTCATATTGCGTGTGTGTTAAAATTAATGGAAGACAAAATCAAATTCCTCTTGGATACGTACGGACACGATGATCAGCGAACATCTGCCTGGCACGCAAAGCGAGGTGAGATGCTAACTGCATCTGAGATCTATAAAACGGTGAAAGACGCAACCGTACTATCTCGCCGTGAACTGATTGTTTCAAAGCTCGTGCCTCGTCAGGAATCATCTGGTTTTGGAGGTCGTGCTCTTCTGTGGGGGACGAGATTTGAGCCAATCGCAAAGGATATTTATAGTCAGCTAACCGATGTTGATATTGTAGATACGTCGTGTGTACCGCATCCGCAATATTCATTTCTAGGCGCTTCTCCTGACGGAATTATTGTCAGCCCAGGAGATAGATTTGGAAATCTGGTCGAATTTAAGTGTCCTATTTCAAGACAGTTTGATGATAGCACACCTATTCCATCAACATACTTTCATCAAATGCAACTCCAGATGGAGTGCACCCAGTTGACAACGTGCGAATATATCGAGTTTCAGTTTAAGGAAGTTAATTACAACGAATGGATCGAATCCACCGCTGAGTTTAAGTCTGTATTCGGCGTATCTGATTCAGGCGAGGTTCGTTATAGGGATTATGTCGACAAGAGTCCTATTGCTTCTTGGCGCGAGGAGCATTTGAGCGACGAGCCTTGGTCTTTGCTTTACTGGGTTCTGGTGAAGCATCGGGTAGTGAAGGTTGAACGTGATCCGGAATGGCTGACGACTCATCTGCCTTATTTTCAATCGTCATGGGATGAAATTCTGCAACATCGACAGAATGGCTCACTTCCGGAAGATCCTCGGGAAGCGAAGAAGCTGGCGCTTTAGGGCAGTATTCCAGTGGATAATAACGCTTCAACCACTCTAGATCGGTTCGCTCTTCATTTTTAGCATAATATCCACCACTACCATCATGCACTTTCATTAGCGTCTGGAAGTACTCTTCATACATTCTTGCAACGCGATCAAGCGAAAAATTATTCATCGCCCAATCGCGACAAGCCTGCCGAGAAATGTTATCAATATTCTTCGTAGCCCATTCAAACTGCTCAATTGTTCGGCATCGGTACCCCGTAACACCGTGAAGATTATTCTCTGCAAATCCCCCCCAATCAGATGTGATAGTTGGAGTTCCGCAAAATAGTGCCTCAATACTGACTCCTCCAAACGGCTCATTAAAATGAGTAGGTGCTAACAGCGCTCTTGCATTTCTCATCAATTCTGAACGTTTCTTCGGCTCTACATAACCAATCTCAACAACGTGGTTAGGAACTGGATTGCGAATTGACGCAACTGACCCCTGACCTGCAACAACTAGAGTAACACCCAACCGAGCCGTCACATCCATGGCAATACCAATACCTTTCGAATCAATAATACGCCCCACAAACAAGAAATAATTTTGGGGTATGGGATTATATTCAAAATCTAGAGGATCAAAATAGTTCGGAATAACTGCGTCGTACCAATGAGGATAAATGTCATGTTTTCCATAAACATAATTCATTACTGAATATGATTCATAGATTGCCTGAGGAGTACAGGGCTTATTTGCGCAGCCGATTCCAGGCTCGACAGGAATTAGGTCTGGATGTGCATGCATTATAGGAGCATGTGAATACCCCCAAAAAAGAAGCAATATGTCCTGTGGTTGCTTTCGCTTTCCAACTTCTACAATCGCTCGCTGATTAAAAATCTGATGCGCATGATCCTGCGTGTTGTGCTTAAAGAACTCCTTACGCCAGTCATACGATCCATATGCTTTCTCAAGATCCTCATCATAAGTAACTGGCACGTGTTCAGTGCATTCTACCTTCGAATCCTTATGACCATAGTGGTATACTGTGTGACCACGACGCGTCATCATCTTGCAAAATTTTAAAACTTTCTGTGTGAATGCACATGCTGAATATTCATGTGTAGTCACTGTGTGTGGAAGAGATAGAGCATGAAATCTCATTTGAATAGATAATTCTCTGACTGTTTAAACCTGGTAAGAATTCCACTGATTTACTTTATATGGCGTTGGTTCTCCTTGAATGGGACCAAGGCTGTACGAAGGTTGTGGAAAATGATTGGTCTTCTGTTCGTAAGAAGACGAAGGAGCTGTTTGATCTATGCCAGCTGTTTCTGTGTCTGATATTCTATTCGCAAAAGCAGTAGACAATACGTAGAATATCATCAATACAGCAACAGCTAGAACTAATAATGTTGCCACAAGCGACTTCATTCTTTACATTAGCACTCCTAAAAAACGAATTGACGTTTTAAGAATAGAATAGTAAGAACAAGAATGGAATCTCGCGCTCTCGTAACTATCAAACGTATGTTGAATGATTCTGGCGTTGAAGCCGAATATGAATCAGTCCAGTCGCCTCTGGAAGAAACGCATATGTTTACATTTGGACCTGTTCTAATCGTCTTTAGCGATAAGACTCGTGTAACTGAACGAGAGTTCACAAAGATTGTTGAGTATGCCGACAACAATGATATGAAGGGAGGAATTATTATAGTAACTCCGTCTGTCCCATCAGAACTTGTACTAAATGCAGTTCGTAAACATATTGCAAATCCTGATAACCAGCTAGTCCAGATTTTCGAGATTCGTCACCTTGGGTTTGATATTGCCGAGCATAGATATAACAGCTATGTTGATGAGCAAGGAAATAAGGTATGCAACCATAAGATTCTAGTTAAAGAAGATCTAGACGCATTTATGAAGGAATTCGGCTTTACACGTGATACAGTAAGTCAACTAGCTAAAATAGACTGTCAGGATCCGATGGCTAAGCGTGTTCGTGCTAGACCTGGCGATATTATTGAAATCAAGGGACTATCGTTGACTGCCGGCGAATACCGGCGCGCTCGGCTGTGTGTTGAACATACTTGAACTCGTTCTAAATATAACTATAAATATCAAAATCACAACAGATAGTCCAACTAGAACTGCATACCAAGAAAACATCTCATTTATTTCGGTAGTTTTTTCCTTGGTCCGTTCAAGAGCGCTCTGTAGTCCTACCAACTGTTCTCGTCCCTGCTGAATTTCTTCATGCTCTTTTTTATATTGATTTAGATCCGCCATAAGTCTGGTTTTAAGCTCTGGGTTCGACTTACATGTCCCAGGGTCTACATTAGAATTAAATGCATTCAGTAAAGCAGTAATCTTTTTGTTTGTATCGAGAACTTGCTTTATCAAAATACACTGCTTAGATCGATCCTGTTCCTTTACTGCATTTATAACTGCAGTAGAGTATTCGGTCTTTAGATCCGTGTATTGTTTCTGAAAATCGGCAAGTTGCTTACCGCGTTGAGTTTTAAACTCCGTTGTATTCATTACATTTTGTAAGAGTATAATAAATGCCAAAGGTATCACTAACATTCAAAGATGGCGTTCAGAAGGGACCTGCACCTGATTACTCAATGCTTTTGGAAATGAAGCGTCGCCAAGCAATTGTAGCTGATGCAACGGCTCATGGTAATAACGGGCGCAAAGACATGGGACTAGTCGTTGATCACCAGCACACTCGAGGTTTCACCGATGGCCCAGTTACTCCTGTCTGGAATACCAAGGGTGCTAAACTTGGTTTTTTTAAGTTCTAATAAGAATAATGAATTACGCATCTGAAGTAGAACTACCGACCCGACAGATCAATAATTCTGTTAAGGCAATCGTGCCTAGTCAACAATACGAGGCTACTCTCCAGGCTATTCAGCCATATGAACAACAACGGGAACAGGCTATATCGGGACTAAGCAAGAATTACGATTTCCATACTCAAGAGATTGTTCAAACGATGGAGCAGACAGAGGCAGTTAATGAAACTAGACGATACCTCAAGAGTGCACAAGGTCAGAATAGCGGTATTAAAAATAAGATCAAAGATGAAACAAAACAACTCGACAAAGCTAAACAAGAATTACAGCTTCAAATATCTAAGCAGAAGATCGTATTCGATTTATTCATGGTGTTTGGGGCTACAATTGTAGTATACATAGTGTTTAGTTCATCTCCGTACGTACACATGATTGCGTTAGTTATATTGATTATTGGAGTCGTTTATGTGTTACAATACAACGCATATAGCATACGTCTTTTTGGGTACGATGATACTTCTATAATCCTAGGAGATGATTTATTTAGTAAAACAGCAAGTAAGTCATTGAAAGAAACTGGAAGTAAGTTGTGGAATAGCGCAAGCTCGTTAAAAGCACCGACATCTGCAAGTTTCGATATTAGTAAATGGACGTTCATGACGACCGATCAGTAGCCGATTTTCAAAAATTTACATTTTCAGGACACTTGCGATCAGCTGTTCTGAAAGTGATAGACGAAAACATCAAACTAGGAAATGCAGACTATACTTGCTACTGGTCCCTCGAAATGCTTTGCTCAGGCCTAGTTCATTCTTTATGGACCCAATTTTTTGAAAGCGCGGCTAGACATATCCATCGAGGCGCTCCCAACGTGTTTTTGTACCTAGTTCAAAAGTACGAACTCTTCTCAACATACGAACAGCAATATTCAATATTTCAAATGACATCTATTCGAAACAATCCAGACGTTCGAGAACTGATATGCGAAGTGGGGGCAACTCTCGCTTTGTGTAGGAAACAAAAACCACTTTCATTTCCAAAAATTAAACCCGAACACGACTTTCAACAACTAACAATACAAGAGACACTAAAAGCTCCTTCATCGACGTACGGTAGAGAAATATCGTTAGGAGAAGACCCTATTGAACTATATATACCTGTAAACGAACTTGTATATTGCCTGCGACCTGAAACTCGCGATGTTATGCGAGCACTATACTGGACTGCATGGATTCTCAAATATGCTTCAGTCAAGAAAAAGGAAAAGCAAGAGGTTGTGTGTGCTTATCGCGGAAACCAGTTTATAGAAGACAAGTTTGGGAGACACCCTGTGTGGATTGTATGGGAGGCAGTTTTGAATGCAACGCGCAAATCTTCACAATCAGGTTTGTTGTCACCATACGTTGACTCGCTGTATAAGATGTATTGTCTGCGTTGGAATCCTGGAATTATGAAATCAAGAAATTTGTTTCTGCTATCAGCTATCACATTCGTATGCGAAAGCAACACGCTAGATATTCACACCAAGGTTCCTGCAGACATTCACACAATTCATCAAGTTACGTCTAATATTCCTCAGTGGATAATGGCTATTATTCAAACAAAAAAGACGTTCGGATAATATAAAATGGCACTTATTTCTCGAAAAGCTCAGGCTTCGATAATCGCCGCTCTTCTTTTCTTTGTGATAAGTTCTCCTCTAACATACCGCCTGGTCGATTCCTTAGTTGGAGGCTTGATGATAACAGTCATACCATCATTTGCCTATTTATTTAAGATAGCGCAGGGTGGATGCCCTACGACCTATGGACTGTTTATCCATGCGTTTGTATTCGGAATTGTGACGTATATTCTCATGCATACGGGATAAAACGGATTAAAGCAGTCAATATTGTAGAATGTAAGAAGACAAGATGAGAACACTCGTATTTGACACGGAGACAACGGGACTTCCCAAGTATTCAAGAAGTCCAGCCAAGTTTATGCGAGACAACTGGCCCCATATCGTATCTTTATCGTGGGTGATTCTAGACAACGATATTGTAGTTGAAACGCATTCCTATATTATAAAACCTAAAAACTGGGTCATTCCGGACGACTCGATTGCTATTCATGGAATCACTAACGAAATCGCAATGAAAGATGGCGTTGATTTGGAATTTGCGCTTGATAACTTTATGTACGAACACTACGATCTGATGGTAGCACATAATCTAGACTTTGACGAAAACGTGCTTGTTAATGCTATTTATTGGGACCTGGGACGTAAAGAATTCGATGAGTTTCCTCATCCTAAGCGCTGCAGTATGCGACTATCGAAGGACATTTGTAAGCTACCAAGCACGTACAGGGGCTATAAACCGCCAAGATTGAGTGAACTATACAAGTATGTGTTTGGAGTTAATCCAGTCATGGAGAATCTGCATGGATCATTATACGACGTTCAAATTCTAGTGAAGGTTATTCAAAACTCACCAGAATTGCGAGAGAAATTGGGTTTAATGCGACGCACCATATTAAATAACAATGAACGTAAGGAGAACCCAAGCATTCTCAGGATCTAAACCAATACAAACAATACTAATTACAAGAATATGGGCGAATGATGGATGGTGTTATATTCCCGAACTAAAAATACGTCAAAGATTTTTTGTTAACGGAAATGATTTGCTCCGACTAGAAAGCGAGACCTATACGGGAGTTACACCGTTTCCGGAACACTCTGAACTGCTGACTTACTTTCTTTACTCGCAGGATCCTCTTTCTTGGGGAGAGCAGGGAGTGTGGGGGTATGAAGCTTTTGAACAGACAGATGCCACCCCCCACACTTGCATCCAAATGACTGATCAACCTCTTCAACAGCATTCTCCATCGCGTATTTATTGATAATATAGAAACCTTTTTCCAAGTAAATGATTGTGCTAGATGTTATCTATATTGCAATTGCGACTATCGGCGTAATGCTCACGCTACAGGTACTAACTTTTCTGGTTGTTCGAGTCCTGTACCCTCCCGAGCCCAAGGTCATCTATCGTGATGTCCCGGTTCAGCTACCGCCCGTTCCACAGGTAACCCAGTTTCTAGCGCCTGCGCCCCCGTCTCTGCCACCACCTGCGCCAGTTTTCACACAACCCGAAAAGGTAGAACAAGTCGACCTACCTGAATATGACATTCGCAAGTCAGCTAGCGGCTCGCTACGACTGGACGCCGGCTTGCCGGACGGTCTTCAAGAAACCCGCCCCCCAGGGGTTTGAAGTTCCACAAACCACCGGTAAATCCGGATGGCTAGTATTTACACATGATAACAACATTCCCGTGTGTGTATGGATTACACCACAGGAGTGTTATACAGTCCCTTGTTCTGCCGATTTTCGGATATGTAATGATACATTTTTGCGGGTGGAGCGATTGAATGCTACGGATTTTGTAGTAGCAGATGTTTGGGTATACAATTCAAACTGTATCTTTATGTGCTCAACATTTCAGCAACGTTACGAATGGCTGAAAGAGTGGCTGCCGATGTTTGTTTATTCCTTTCCAGGTTCAATCAAGTTGATTCATAAAGCCGACTTAGTTTCGCCAAAGATTCGGGGCTACG
>Ga0209191_1001324_pt1 | contig 16448 bp, 14 predicted proteins | sample S_130626_EF_Meta_FD_187320 | JGI IMG/M metagenome (GOLD analysis project Ga0209191, IMG submission 187320) | Freshwater microbial communities from Lake Simoncouche, Canada to study carbon cycling - S_130626_EF_MetaG (SPAdes) (version 2) | ecosystem: Environmental > Aquatic > Freshwater > Lake ...
ACTGGTCCAACCGGGGAAACTGGACCAACTGGTCCAACCGGGGAAACTGGACCTACTGGACCTACTGGGCCAACCGGGGAAACTGGACCGACTGGACCTACTGGACCGACTGGACCTACTGGTCCAACCGGGGAAACTGGACCTACTGGACCGACCGGGGAAACTGGGCCTACTGGACCAACTGGGCCAACCGGGGAAACTGGACCTACTGGACCAACTGGGCCTACCGGGGAAACTGGACCTACTGGACCTACTGGACCTACTGGGGAAACTGGACCGACTGGACCGACCGGGGAAACTGGACCGACCGGGGAAACTGGACCTACTGGGCCTACTGGGCCAACCGGGGAAACTGGACCAACCGGGCCAACTGGACCTACTGGGCCAACCGGGGAAACTGGACCGACTGGGCCGACTGGACCGACCGGAGAAACTGGGCCTACTGGACCTACTGGACCTACTGGGGAAACTGGACCGACTGGACCGACCGGGGAAACTGGACCGACCGGGGAAACTGGACCTACTGGACCGACTGGGCCAACCGGGGAAACTGGACCTACTGGACCTACTGGACCGACTGGACCGACCGGGGAAACTGGACCTACTGGACCGACTGGACCAACCGGGGAAACTGGACCTACTGGACCGACTGGACCTACTGGACCTACTGGACCAACTGGACCTACTGGACCAACTGGGCCAACCGGGGAAACTGGACCTACTGGGCCGACTGGACCGACCGGGGAAACTGGGCCTACTGGACCGACTGGACCGACTGGACCGACTGGACCTACTGGACCGACTGGACCTACCGGGGAAACTGGACCGACTGGACCGACTGGGCCGACTGGACCGACCGGGGAAACTGGGCCTACTGGACCGACTGGACCGACCGGGGAAACTGGGCCTACTGGACCGACTGGACCTACTGGACCGACTGGACCGACCGGGGAAACTGGACCGACTGGACCGACCGGGGAAACTGGACCTACTGGACCGACTGGACCTACCGGGGAAACTGGACCGACTGGACCAACCGGGGAAACTGGACCGACTGGACCGACTGGACCGACTGGGCCGACTGGGCCGACTGGACCGACTGGGCCGACTGGGCCGACTGGACCTAAGCGTTGCTGCTGTTGTAAAAAGAAAAAATGTAAACATAGATTATGTAAAAATGCAAAACCACTTTTTTATATTTAGACAATTCAAATGCCTGCCTGTTTTTTTCTACAATATAATATATAAAGAGAATGGAAAACGGTCGAATGATGGTGTTGCATTCTGCAATAATTGGTATTTTATTATACCTCTTTATGATTTTTATACTTGGTCAAAAACAAATTGTGGCTGAAAACCGAAGTATTTTATTGGCTTCTTTGACATTGGCGTATATGATTTTATTTGGTCATGGATTACCGAGTTCAATAAACAAAAATTTATTTTGAGTTATTTATACTATTTGATTAAAATACCCTTTGAATGTCCAAAAGTGTAATAAAATTATATGATTTAATTTAATAAAATTATATAATTATTAAGTAAGTAAAGAAATAAGATGATAAATAATCCATCCGGGAATAATTTATCTGGAATTAATTTTTATGGAAATAATTTGAATTTATTAGGTAAATATAGTTATAATTATAATTATAATTATACTTCAACAAATGTTAAAATTAAAAAATTAAAGGAGAGAATATTGAATAATTATTTAATACCTCTTGTTTCCAAACAATGGAATGTTTTGAAAGAAAATATATATTTTATTGACGAAATACAAAATAAAATCAAATATCACACTGATATTCATAAAACAGATGAACTTGTTGCATATAATGAAATGTTAAAAGTTTTTAAAGTTTTAATTGAAAAACAAAAAATATTAGAAGACTATGATAAAACTATGAATGGTAAACGTGATTCTAATGAAATAATGACAATGGTATTTAAGACATCTATGATTAAACTTTTACCCGAATATGAAATTTATAATAGTATTTTTGGTAAACCTAAAAGAGAATTAAATGAAAAATATGATGATGATATTATTAGTAAAATTAAAGATTTATTGAAGGAAGACGATATTACATATAAAAAAATAAAGGATTATGTTATGTAAAAGGAAACGTCTCTGGATGATGATAATGTTGGGGTAGCGATGTTAGTAAGTTAGTAAGTTACATTTTTGAAATTGAAATTTTCATATAATAATTGTAATTCTAATGTCATACTAAAATCCATATTATTCAAATCTATGATCGTACCAAAATGGTCTACTATTTTAATTTGTAATCTGGATAAATTTACTGGACCATTATAACGCCTAACTTTTGCCAATGCATTATTATTATCATTTATTATTAAAGATAGCTTTCCATTTACCATTGGTATTTTTGCTATTACATCCTCATTAAAAATACTCTTATCAAAACAAACCATATTTAATGGGTTATTGTTGTATTGAAAATCATTTATACAAACGTATATGTATCTATCACCACCTGCGTCAAATAGACCTTCTGATGTTATACTTTCGTCAATATTTATATAATTACCCGATCTAAATCCTAAGATCCAGCCAAAGGTATTCATTATATTTTGGTTAATACCTTGAGAGAATTTCAAAGAAAATCTCAGTCTATCTTTTTCATTGCAAATGTCGTCATCGTCGTCGTGATCGTCATCGTCATCGTTATTTGTTGATACTGACGATGAGGATGTTGGAAGATTTATTAATTCAAATGTAGATTTCAAATTATATTTATCAATAGAAAATTTTATGTATTTCAAGTATGTTTTTTTATATTCCGAACTTGAAGGGGCCTCATAAAAATAAGTAGAATTGAGGAATTCTTGTAAGGTCTCTGTATCATAATTACCTTCAGGTATTTCTATTACGTATCCACAAGTTGTATCGGCATTTGTGCCGTTATTATTAAAATTAGCAGGAACATTAAATACTATTTCAAAGACATTGTTTTTTTTTAGGTTTGAAAAAAGATACCAAGAGTTTGGTATTTCAATGGATACAAGACGCATTGCAGTTACATTTTTAATTTCGGAAGGAATCATATATAAAAAATCACAGGGATTACTTTGATAATAATTATTGCGAAAACAACTATTTAAGTTTAGATTAAATAGCTGTGTGATTCTTTTTACTGAATTCAAGTCCCCTGGTGATATTTCATTGATCTGTGAATTCACAATAAAATTTGTATTGTTTTTGTTGTTCAACGATGGGTCTACTCTGCCACCGTGTGTATTATTGTAAGGAGTATTTAAGTTCAAACTAAACACTGAATTTGATACTGAATTTTCATCCGAATCAACTATTTTAATTTTATATTGATTGTCTGATACTATTTTATTATATAGTTCATCTTCCTTATCTATATAAATGTCTAGATTTTTCATGTTTTTTAAATAATTAACATAGCCTTCTATTTCATTGTTATTATTTTTTATAATATTATTATGTAGCAGATTAAAAATAGATAGAATAATCATTTTTGATTTGTAAAAAAAGCTGTAGATGTCCTTTGAATATTTTTCTTTGATGCCTGCTAATTTTTCATCCATTTTGTATTTGTAATATTTTTTATCATCTGTTCCAATGTCATGTATCTTAAATAAATTTAACATTTCATTGAAATTGTAGTTATGTATGTTTAAATCAAAATCTGAATTAGTTGTAGTAGTACTCATTTAATTTTATCTTATCTTATTATTATATTTTAATAATAATAATATATTTTTATAAATCTGTAATTCTATAATTGAATCTAACAATTGTGTTCTTAACACCAGGAGTAGGTGTCTTAAAAATAACACTGATTACACATATTGGTATTATTGGTTCTTTTGCGTAACTGGAACTAGAGCTTACACTGACGCTGGCACTTGAACTGACGCTGGCACTTGAACTGACGCTTGGATCTGAGGTGCATCCACAATTTTCGTTTATTATACTATAATTTTTAATTATTTCTAGTATATTACACCACGTTAATGATGATAAAACGCTACAACAATTTAAATCACAAAGTGAATTAATACTAATAATTTCATTGGTTAATTCTACCAGTGACTCAACTGTAAAACAATTTCTAGAAATATTTAAATCACTTTCTATATTTGAAATTATTTCTTCAAGTAAATAAAATTTTTTCCCATTTACTGTTCTGTATTCTGGTAAAAATGAAATATATTCTGCGTATGAACAATTATTGCAAATTGTATTTTTATTTATACCAAAATTCTCGTAATAAGGATAAAAAATACATTGAAATAAATCTTTTGTTATTTCTATTTCGTCTAAATTTATAATATGATCATCACACATTTTTTCAATGGTAGTATATTCTTGACATAAAACTGCAACATCAATAGTTATTTTGTTGCAAATTGCGATGTGATTACGATTATTTTTATTTTTGGAATAAAAAATATTGCTATTGGAACTATTATTCATAATCTTACTATTAAGATTTACGTTCGTGTTATTCTTATTGGTATTAGGGCAATTACCACAATTTCCATCCTTATTGTTGTTATTGTTGTTATTACCACAATTGCTACAACCACCTGAACTACTGCTGCAACTACTTGAACTACTTGAACTACTACTAGTTGTTATACTATTGTTACTTTCTATGAAGTCTTTGTAATTTTTCATCATATTTTTATTTATATAAAATAATATAAAATAATATAATTTTTGTTTTATACATTTTATTTTTTTGTTTCGCGAAATATTACAATTTTCCAAAACCAAGGATCACTATGTACAATTTTGATATCTTTTCCAATTAATAATCGTTCCTTTATAATGTCAGCATTTCCTCCATTATTCCATTTGCTAAAATGGATAAAGGCTTTATTTGACATGTTTTTATTGCGAATAATATCTATGTGATGTATAGTCCCGACATTTAAATTACTGAATATTTCATGTATATATTCTTTTGTAATATTTGATAGAATTCTTGGTATACAAAGAGTCTTGATTTGTTGAGATTGAATATTCATAAGTGTATTTTGATTTTGAATTTCATATTTAAATGATGTCAATTTTTTTGTTTAGTGTTTTACACCGTTGAAGAATTCAAATGACGCTCCACTGGAGCGTCCCATTTTAAATCTTCGCGGGTATATAATCTAACAACACATATATACCCATGTCTCTTCCCACGTTTAATTTTAGATAATTATGGTTGTTTGAAAAATAATTTCTTTATACATTATATAATAAAATGATATCAGTGCACGATTCTAACAGAGAAGAACATGCTGTTCACGATATAAAAGACGAGCTAACTGTAGTTGAAGTTATTAATGAAATTAATGAAATGAATGAACCTAAAGTAGAAAAAATAGAACGAGAAGAGAAAGAACCTGTCAAACGTTGCTGTAAGGTAAGCGAACAAGTAAGATGCGCGTGTCATTGCTGTTTACGTAGTTGGTCATTATCATTAAATACATGTGAAGGTTGTTGCGTTGTTTCATCGGCTGTTTGTATCTTTATGAGTACTTTAGCAATTGGATGTAACAAATGTTTAGAACAAATGGATTGTGATGGACATTAGAACCAAGTTTACACATTTGTTTTGCTCTACTTTTTTTAAAAGTTGCGCAAAATCTGTTGTTCTTTGTTTTGCTCTACTTTTTTTAAAAGTAGATATATATAAATGAAAACCAAAAATAGAAGGCCAACATTAGTCAAATATAAAAATAAAACCAGGAAAATATATGGTGGCGAGATAGATAAACATAATATATTTAGAAAAATATTGAGTATTGGTTATGAATTAGAAACAATGAGTTTAGCAAAATTTACACTTATTACAACTGAAGATGAAAATGAACCCATATTGTTAAACACTGATACAAATTCAAAAGATTATGAAAAAATGATGAAACTACAAAATGGCAATCGTTCTGTAAACACCCAGACAAACGAAGACGAAGACGAAGACGAAGACGATTACGACTATTATGCAAATCGTCTAGAAGAAACACTTGAAATAGATGCGTATACTACGGAAAGTTTAAACAAACTAAACAAACTAAACAAACAAAACAAACAAACCAGGTCAGTGAAAGAAACTAGATTAGTGAAAGCTGATGATACTACCTTTTTAGTTGCAAATGATTTGGCGGTAACACCATTCACAAAATATTTAAACGTTTTTTGCAATATAAATGATGCAGCAAACACTAAAAACAACACAAATAACACAAATAATACAAAAACTGACAACGATCTTATTGATAAAAATGATCTTTACACCTTTGAAACAGAAAAGGGGGGAAAATACAAACTTAATTTTGAAACCTGGAGCAAAAAGGATTGTGGAATGTTTTCTGATGTAGAATGGATTATGACTTATTACAACCCAAAACAAAATAAAAATATAATTCTAAATACTTTTATAAATGTTGCCAAAAATTTGGTCTTTCATTTAAATCAACTAGAAAAGCAAAGTGGAAGGCTCATCATGAATTTCAGTGAAGATGATAAAGAAATTATGAAAAAAACAGAAATACGTAATTTATATCATTTACCGAATACAAATTTATATTATCTACAAACGCATCTAATTGATAAACAATTAGATATTGATGACATTTGTTTTGTCCCTCAAATGACGTTTTCGTGTCACATTAAAGATATGGTAGATATTTTCAAAGAACTTGCAAAAGATTCTATAAACAACTTTAAAAATTATAAAAGAATTGCAGATGAACGCATTGCAGTCATTGGAAACATTGAAAAATGTATTAATAAATTGTTTGAAAATTATAATAAATCATGTCCAAATGTAAGCTTAACCAAGACCAAAACGACGAGTGAAACTAAAATTAAACTCAAACTAGTTGAATCTAGAAATAAAACATTGATAAAATCAATTAAAAATTATTTGTTTTTATTTTTATTCAAACTACAGCGTTATTTCAACTTTTATTTAACAGATGAAAAAGTGAAAAACAAATCCAAAACGGCCAAATATTTGAAAGACACGCTTTTTTTTAATTCACGTCATACTAATTACGAACTATATAAAGCTATTAAACAGTTGATACTTGAATATTTTAAACAATATAATCCGGCTATAAAATTATCAGGTAGTGAAATTGCGATGATTATACAAAAACTAGTAATTCAACAACCTGTTTTAGAAGAATTTTTACTTGATGATATTGGCAATGCTCGCAAAAATGCATTCCTTATTACAAATAAATTGGACAAGAGCCATAAAAGTTATGGAGATCCCCATTATTCACTAGTTTCTTATTTTGATTTTTTTGAAAATCCAATTGATAATACAACACGGCGTAATGATAAGAATGAATTGTTTCACGATTGGCTACAATATGATGGTGTTGATAATTATTCAAGCACCACTGATATTAAAAACAACATTGTTTTGACGGAAATTCGCTCTTTTGCACGTATGTTAGCTTCATATATATACAGCGTCGCAGACGATGAATTAAAAAATAATATGACAAATGGTATTTGTAATCAAATGCAAAAAAAATTTCAACCAGACATCAATGGGGTTTCTTTAATTGTTTTGAAACAATTTTTAAAGCTTTATGAAGAGAAGAGTAAAAAATAGAAAATAGAAGAAGAAGAATAGAAATTTAAAAAATAATTGATATTAATTTGTTTTACTATTATGATATTAATATAGTAATAGTAAAACAATTCATATAACTTAATGAACTTTTATTCTGATTTTATTATGAATGATATTATTGATAATCAACCATTAGAAACTGTATTAGATTCAGTTGAAACTTTCGGCGAAGAATGTTTTAATGCAATTGCAAGATATTCCTATCATAACATTCATTCCAAATATATATTTAATGTTTTAGGTAATACAAAGAACATAATTGCATTTTATTGTATAGATAATGATAATAAATTTTCATTGAAAAATTGTCCGTCTATGTTAGTTTATCGCAAGTGCAAATATAATGAGAAAGAGATAAGATATTACGTCTTAATTGCATGCACAAAACGTAAATTTAGAAATCAAGGATATGCTTCCAAACTTCTAGATGGCTTCGTAGAAAGAATCAAAAAAGAAAATGACGCTGAACTTGGAAACGAAATTAATATAAAAATAATACTGAGCTCGGTTGAGGAATCTGTATTATTTTATGAAGCTTATGGATTCAAGTGGACGAGAGAATCAATAACTGATCATCCAATGTTAATGCGGTTTGAACGATACGAACCAAAAAAAGAATATTTCATAATGGAATTCAACCTTTAGAAAAGGTTGAGCCAAAAAGCCACCTTTGAGAAAGGTGGAGCCAAAAAGCCACCTTTGAGAAAGGTGGAGCCAAAAAGCCACCTTTGAGAAAGGTGGAGCCAAAAAGCCACCTTTGAGAAAGGTGGAGCCAAAAGTAGAGCAAAAAACCGTTAAAACCCTTTGCCCAAGGGTTTGGCTCAACCTTTTCTAAAGGTTGATTTCTAAAGGTTGATTTCTAAAGGTTGATTTGCTTGACAACATCTCTTTTAGCGTTTTGAATGTCTACTACATGCTCCTCTAGATTTTTTGCTATTGGGTTATCAATAGAATCAAACCCATCCATTTCAAAGCGCCAAACGAAAACTGGTTTCTTTTGTCCAATGCGATGACATCTTGCAATGGCTTGATCTTCAACATAAGGATTCCAATGAGGGCTTACGAAGTAGATCTCACTATAATTATCCTGTAAATTCAAACCTTCGCATCCGGTTTGAATTTGCAAAATCAATACGTCTTTTTTTTCACTGAGCAGCTTACGGCGTGCAACCTGTGTAATTTTGCCATCTAAGATTCCAACGTTTAGACCATTATTGACTAGTCTCTCCGCAATTTCATTGATCTCCTCTTTAAAGTGGCAGAATACTAGCTTGCCATTACCGTTATCTTTTCGCTCCAAAATAGCACCAACAACTGAATCTAGTTTGCTAGTGCTTGTTGGGTTTGATGTTGGGTTTGATGTTGGGGTTTGGTCAAGTAAACTGCCATTGCCGTTGATGCTATTGATGCTATTGATAGTCTTGACCATCTTTGGATATATACAACTTTGTCTTGCTTTTAGTAAAAGTGGAAGTAATCCCTTTGTTACTACTACTATGCTATCTTCATTAGATGAGGATGAGGATTGAGATGGGGATGGGGATTTGACATTTGTAAAAGCAATTAGTGAATGAATTTCCTGAGAGAATTTTAATTCTGCCTCACTTTTCCATGCTACAATATTTTTTGTGTGATGTGCGTCTTCTAAATCAATACCTACAATTTTTTTTGTTCTTTTTAAAATAAATGTAGCTACTATTTGAGCGTAATTTTCTGGATTAGTATAATACGAAGCAGGTAAATTAATCAAAGAACATAAAGCATAAAAGTCTTGCTTTCTATTTTGAACTGGAGTTCCAGTGACAAGCCACTTGATATCTGCCTTCAACAATTTTGCACCAATGTATCTACTAGTATTTTTATTGCGTAAGTGATGAGCTTCATCAAAGATGACTCGTGACCATTTAACACGATGTAGTAGAGAGTTCTCAATACGTTTTTTTGATTGTTTACCGTCGTCACTGAAAATTAGATTCTTGTTGCCTGTTTTCTCTCTAAAGATTGATATGGCGTCATAACTGCAGAGGACAATTATTGCGCCTTCAAATGGATCTACCATGGTGGCTGCTTTTATGTCAATGATTTTTTTGTTATCACCGTGGTAGATGACAGATTTGTGTCCAGTAGTCCTGTATATCTGTGCGTACCATTGCTCAATTAATACAGGTGGTAGAACAATAAGGGTCTTGCGATTCTGCTTAAAATTGGCAAGGCATAACCCGATCATCATGATAGTTTTACCGAGACCCATTTCATCGGCAACGAAACCGCCACTAGTATCATCCCGCAATTCGTTTTGGAGTAACCACTTAACACCGTCATATTGATATGATTTTTTTTCCATGCCACTTCTTTCAATGAATTTATTGAAGATAACCATTCCGTTATCAATACGAGGATCAGTATCTTCAAATCTTGTCATTCTTACTGTTATTCGGGGTATTCAACTTCAAATTTCAACTTCAACTTTAATTATATGTCAATATAAAAAATGAGAGAAAAGTATCTCAATTTTATTTTTTTCCACCTTTGAGAAAGGTGGAGTCAAAAAACTGAACTTTTGGGTTTACCTTTTTCTAAAAGGTAAACTTGCACTAGTTTTCCACCTTTGAGAAAGGTGGAGTCAAAAAACTGAACTTTTGGGTTTACCTTTTTCTAAAAGGTAAACTTGCACTAGTTTTCCACCTTTGAGAAAGGTGGAGTCAAAAAACTGAACTTTTGGGTTTACCTTTTTCTAAAAGGTAAACTTGCACTAGTTTTCCACCTTTGAGAAAGGTGGAGTCAAAAAACTGAACTTTTGGGTTTACCTTTTTCTAAAAGGTAAACTTGCACTAGTTTTTTTGAAAAGTGGTAGGGTGGAGCAAAAAAGGAATTTTTTACTTTAGTTAGTTATATGTTACATTTACAAAAGTTATAAGCTACATTATTTTTATTTGGTTAATATGTGACGGTATATTAGTTGAGTAGCATGATTGATAAGGTCATTGCATTCCCAGGCCAATTGTTGCTCACCTCTGGTTTTCTTATTTGCTCTGGCGATATCTCTACGTAGTTCGTTACCTTTAGTGTAAAGGATTTGAGGAAAATCTTTTCTGTGTTTCATTTCACCATTGAATAGCTCAATAAAATCGTCCATGTTGTATAATATGAATTCGTAGATTTCATTGATTGTTTTGACTTTTTCAGTGAAAGTGCATTTTTGTTTTCTTTGACATTCGCTTAAGTATAATAGGTGTTTGATTCTTTTTGAGATATGCTTCCATTTTTTTTGTGCTGGAGTTTTATTGTCTTCTTTTTCGTAAATAGAGTCTTCAACTTGTTTTTGCTCTTCTTGGTATCTTCTTCTTTCGTTAAATTCTTCGTAGTTGCGGGAGTCTCTTCTTGCTGATGCTCTTGTAGCATGTGCTGGGGTAGCGGTAGCGGTAGCTCTTGTTAAAGTTGAACGTCCTGATCTTAGCTGCATTTTGATAATTGGTTTGTTAGTTGTTTTAATAAATTTAAGAATAGAGAGAAAAAGTATCTCAATTTTTTTTATTTTGTACATAAAATAGTTTTGACATATTTTTTCTTCCACCTTTGATAAAGTAGAGTATTACTCTAGCACTCTAGCATACTCGCACCATAGGGTTGGACTCATCGGCAGGCACCCCGGCCCGCCCAGGTTGGACTGATATATGAGTGCCCCCTATTTTGCATCCTATTTAAGCTGCCTATATAGGGGATCAAGAAATGAGTGACAAAACGAGAAATGAGTGACAAAAAAAGACCCCTATTTGGGGCCTTAAATTTAGTTAAAATTACAGGTATAAATGTTTATTGTTTTATTAGATCCCATTTGAGGATATCTTTTGGTTGTTTTCGTTGACGTCTTGCGTTCTCAGGAACACCACAATCTTCGTAGAATTGGTCTTTATTAAAGATGCCTAATGCAAGCTCTTTGAAAATGGCTAATCCAAAGTATTTAATTTGTGCACTATTTAAAGCCTTCAACCCGAGCATCTCACCATCTGTAAAAGGTTCGCCTTTGGTCTTTCTGTCCACCCAGTTTGCGAGTGTCTTGAAATCCTCAATGTCGTTGAAGAAGAAGTACTTGAAATAATCAGTATCTTTTTCCATGATTCTTGTTAAAGAAGCCACAAGGTATTTGACTCTATCTTCTTGAGAAGTCGGTGGTTTTGAGCTAGAATTATAGAGTATCTCATGCATTTCAGGGGTCATTGATGATGGAATGGTTGATGGCATTGTTGTTGTCATTTTCGTTATTGTTCTGCTTGTTATTAGGTTCGCGACACTTGTTAGTTAGTTATATGTCTTACCAATATTCGTTGAAAAGTATCTCAATTTTTTTTCTTCCACCTTTCAAAAAGGTGGAGCCAAAGCTATTGACATTTTTTTTGTTAAGATATTCAACTTCAACTTCAACTTCAACTTCAACTTCAACTTACCACTTTTCAAAAAAGTGGTGCAAAATATTTGGCTCCACCTTTCTCAAAGGTGGATAAAATAAAATTGAGATACTTTTCCAGGATTCTTGGATAGGCAATTAATTGTATTAAAAGTGTAACGAACCTACTAACAAGCAGAAAAGCAGAATGTCAATCAATGTCAATGCCGAAAACGTCGTACAACTCCCATGCCAACAGGCTGGTTGTAGATGCGTGCCTATCGCCAGCAAAGAGCTACCGGTATCCATTAAACTTGCCATTGAGAAGAATATGGAGGATGGCAGTTCATTTGCCGTTTTACCAGTATTAGAAATTGGTGGTTTAAAAGTTAATTGTGTGCTCATAGTCAATGAAAATGGCATGTCTTTACAGATTATGACATATAAAATGTTGATGTACAATAAAACACCGGAGGACAGAGCGTACGTTGTGCGTCAACTTCTCTTTCGAAAAACATATATTAAAAAGCTAACAAAGTATACGTTGAAAGATTATGAGAGTGTTTTAAAGCATATAAATAATGATATTAAGGCGATGAAGTTTGACAAGTTGAATGGTGTGTTAGCAACACCTGCAAATAAACATCCTAAAGAGGCTCCTCATGTTTCTAGTAACGAAGAGATGCTTAATAGTGTTCTATGTGATGAGGAACATCCAGAAGAGTGTTCCGTTTGCTTAGATACGACTAAAACCACGACAGGATGTGGTCATAAATTATGTGTTTCATGTTGGTGTCAAATCAAGCCTAAAGGACGCGAGTTGCCTTGTCCTATTTGTCGCGCTGATTTACTTCAATCAAAAAAAATCCGTATTATTGATAGCAGGGTTGATGAAGATGTTGCTGACAATGAAGGTGAATATGATGATTATGATGAAACCGAGGATTGGTCTGAGGATGATAGTGATGATGAAGAGGACTATGATGAATTCCCGAGTGTTCGTCAAAGTAGTATTGTAGACCTAACGTAAATATGTAAAAATGATTTTATACTATGTAATTTATAACTAACTAACCTTTTTTAGTGGTTCTTTTTTCTCTCTTCGATTAAAGTTAAAGAGAGAAATGTGTGTTTGAATAATAATACTATACAATCTAGCACCTATCTCACACTCTATCATCCGCTTCGCACTATATACAGTGCTTACTTGTGCACCTAGGAACGCCGAGAGGGTTCGCCCGACCCTTGCCTCAGTAGAATGTTCCGCGAATGTTCCATGGGATTGTAACACTATGCAAGGGGCTATATATAGGGGATCAAGAAATGAGTGACAAAACGAGAAATGGGTGATGATTTTTACAGCATATATGACGCGACTTTATTGAAAGATATTATATATATTATATTATCTTTCCCTCAAATGTTAAAGAAAAAGTATACCCAAAAGTATTTTGGGTTTTCAAAAATGGACAAAAAAAATGTCCAAAAATGAAAAGGGGCGAAACAGTTTGGAAAAAACAATATTTGTGACTGAAATGCAAAATTAGCATGTGATCACCAAAAAAATAATTATATATTTGTTACGATAAATTTTTGTGTTAAACATTGCAAATTTTTTATATTTATATATTTTAAGAGAGAATGGAAACTTTAGGCAACCTAAAAAACGAAAAAAACGAAAATATTAAACAACCAAAATATTGTTGTAAATGCTGTGACTTTATTACATCTAAATTGACTGATTATAGTAGACATTTATTGACACAAAAACATATTCGCAACCAAAAAAACGAAAAAAACGAAAAAAACGAAAAAAAACTTTATGCATGTGAAAATTGTAATAAAGAATATTGTGATAAAAGTGGATTATGGAAACACAAAAAAAATTGTCATACAAAAGAAAATCACTACAAAGCATGTGAAGAAGATGAAGAGCTTGATATTTCAACCAAACAACTTATTTTAATGTTATTTAAACAAAATAATGAACTTCAGCAATCTCTTATTGAAATGTCAAAACAAACAACATCAAGCATTAATAATATTGGTAACACAAATATGAACCATTCTAACAATAAAACATTCAATCTGCAACTCTTTTTAAACGAGACCTGTAAAGATGCCATGAATATCAAAGAGTTTGTGGATTCAGTTCAACTTGAATTGTCTGATTTGGAAAATGTCGGCAAAAGTGGTTATATTGAAGGGATTTCCAATATAATCATTAAAAATTTGAATGCTTTGGAGATGGAAAAAAGACCCATTCATTGTACCGATAATAAAAGGGAAGTTATTTACATTAAAGATGAAGATAAATGGGAAAAGGAAGAAGACAATAAACCTAAGTTAAGAAAATTGATAAAAGAAATTGCACATAAAAATATATGTATGTTTAAGAAGTTTAGAGAGAAATATCCCGATTGTGACAACGGTGATTCTAAAAAAAGTAGCGTATTTAATACAATTGTATACGAATCTATGGGTGGAAAAGGAGATGATGAAGGAGCCAAAGTGAATAAGATCATCCATAAGATTACCAAACAAGTTGGCATTGATAAATCCACCTTTTAAATCCACCTTTTCAAAAGGTGGAGCCAAAAATTTATAACACTTTTCTCTCTTTATTTGATATTTAAGAGAGAAAATGATAGGGTGTAATCTTTGCTTTTCCTTGAGGGAAAGCGATTGAGTTATATACTTTCATGCACCATATCATACTCTATCATCCGCTTCGCACTATATACAGTGCCAACTCGTGCACCCGGGGGTGCCGGCATATTGGGTCTGTATCGGTACGTTGGAATGTTCGCGGAATGTTCCGCCAGTGGAATTACACTATAAACAGCCTATATACGGGACATCAAGAAATCGGTCACAAATTGACTTATCGGTGACAAAAATACACAGCATATATCGTGCGAAAATACAATATAATCGCATGAAATATAGAATCAAGAAATCGGTCACAATTTGATTTATCGGTGACAAAAATATACCGCATAATGCACAGTAAAAAAAGGGATATATATTTAAAATTACAATGCAACATTTGAGAAAGGTTGCGCCAAATATTTACTATCTATTTTTCCACTATTTTGGCTCCACCTTTTCTAAAGGTGGAAATTTAGTCATCGTACTCTTCTTCTTCTTCTTCTTCTTCAAAGTCTATTGCCTTTCTCTCTGTATTCCATTTTCCTACTACTTCTTGATCCATATTATAAATTATACCATTTTTCTTTGATTTATAATATGGTTTTCCTTCAAATTCAATCTTTTGCACTACATCAGCCTCTTCTTCATCAACCTTTTGTGAAGGGGAAGACAAGGCTTTGGAGGTCTTTTTTGATTCTTTGGCTTGCTCTTTGGCTGCCTTTTCTTCAGCCTTCTTTTGCTTTTCGGCTTCTTTGGCTGCCTTTTCTTCAGCCTTCTTTTGCTTTTCGGCTTCTTTGGCTTGCTCTTTGGCTGCCTTCTCTTCAGCTTTCTTTTGCTTTTCGGCTTCTTTGGCTGCCTTCTCTTCAGCCTTCTTTTGCTTTTCGGCTTCCTTTGCTGGATCTACTTCTTTTACCTTTTTTGCCTTTTTTTCCCCCTTTGGTGAAGGTACCTCCTTGGACTCTTCTACAACTTCTTCTACTACCTCTTCCGCGGCAGTTACTACTTCTTCTACTGGTTGAACTAAACCTTGCTTGGCATTTGCATTTGCTATTAGAGTTGCAAATAAATCTTCTTCTTCTTCATTATTCACTTCTAAGACCTTCGTTTCCTTCTTTGGACGACCTTTCTTGCCTGTTGGCTCTTTTACTTTTTTTTCACTTTTTGGTCTACCTCGTTTTACATTTTCTGCGACTTCTTCAAAGTGAATTGGGTTAATGGTTATATTTAATCTTTTTACTTCTTCTTCTATTGTTTCTTTTGTTATTTTTAGTTTTTTTAATACTTCTGTGTATCTTTTTGGACTTTTTCCTTTTGGATCTTTGTACGAATACAAATCTACTTTTACACGATCATCTATGTTTCCGTAAGGTTGGCTTTCACAACCCTTGCAAAAACCTGAATTTGGTTCTCCATCTTTTGCTAACGATATTTTTTTTGAGCATTGCGTGTATAAACCGTGGTTTTTTACGATTCCATTGCAACACTTTTCTTTCTTTTCACCGTTAAAAGGCAACGGATATTTACTCTTATTTACTACTACTTTTTCTTTTTTTTCTTTTTTTTCCTTTACTTCTATATTTAACGCTCTTAATGCTTCTTCTGCATTAAAATTGTACAGCTTTCCACATTCCTCTACTACCTTTTTTACACTCATTTTTGAAATTGACATTGACATTGAACTTGAAATTGACATTGACATTCTTAATTATTTGCTTTTACTTTTTTACATACTTTTTTTTTACTTCTCATTTTTTTTTTTTTTT
>Ga0209191_1001325_pt1 | contig 16446 bp, 14 predicted proteins | sample S_130626_EF_Meta_FD_187320 | JGI IMG/M metagenome (GOLD analysis project Ga0209191, IMG submission 187320) | Freshwater microbial communities from Lake Simoncouche, Canada to study carbon cycling - S_130626_EF_MetaG (SPAdes) (version 2) | ecosystem: Environmental > Aquatic > Freshwater > Lake ...
TGCGAAAATAATGGCTGAATTGAAAATCCTGATCCGTGAAGAGTTCTAAGTTCATTTTCAAAGTAGTCAGGCGTGATGTAGAAATCATTTTCTATATATTCTTCAATATTAGGCAATAAAGTTGAGCTTAATTTTTTTATAATTATTTTCTTAAATCTTTCTGCTTCATTATCCCATTTTATTTTAGATAAGTTATTTGGTACCGGCACTAATACATAAAAACAGTCTTTATCTTTTGGAGCCATTGTAGGATCTGTTGCCGTTGGTCTATGGAGATAATAACTAATATCGTCAGTTAATATTTTTTTTTCAAAAATTTTATTTAATAGATCTTTATATGAATCACCAAAATAAATTGTGTGATGTTGTACGTCATTATATTTCTTTTTTGATCCAAAATAATAAACAAATAAACCCATTGAATAATTCATTCTTTTCATTTTTTTTTTAAATAAAAATGTATTCTGTTTTTTCTCTAATAAATATTTATAAACAAATGGTGGATCTGCATTACAAACAATAATTTTTGCATTAATTACTTTGTTACTTTTAGTAATAACTCCGTTTATATTTTTTTTATCTGTTATTATTTTGATCACTTCATCATCTTTAATAATTTTAACTCCAATTTCGTTCATTAGTTTTTCTAAAGCACTAACAATTTTTCCTGTACCACCTAAAGCATAATGAACGCCCCATTTTTTTTCCAAAAATAATATTAATGTATAAATTGAAGTAGTTGAAAATGGATTTCCGCCAACTAAAAGTGGATGCACACTAAAAATTTTTCTTAATTTTTCATTTTTTATAAATTTTGATATTAATTTGTAAACTGAAAGATAGCTTTTTAACAATAATAAAGACGGTATTTGTTTTAACATGAAAAAAAAATTAGAGAACGGTTTGTCTGCCAATTCTAAATAACCTTTGTTAAATATTTTTTCTGAAAATTTTAATAATTTCTCAAATCCAATAATGTCTGCAGAGTTAATTTTTGATATTTCTTGTAAATTGACTTTATGATCATGGGTATAATTAAATTTCGATAAATCACTGAATATAAATTGGTACCAAGTTTTTAATGGTACGATTTTTACATAGTCATTAATATTTTTTTTAAAAAGTGAAAACAACTCTTCAATAAGATAGGGGGCCGTTATCACTGTTGGGCCAGCGTCAAACGTATATCCATTTTTGTAGAATGTTCTTGCTCTTCCTCCCAAATCAGAATTTTTTTCAATCAACGTGACATCATAATTCTTAGCCCTCAATCTTATTGCTGAAGCGATTCCTCCAAGGCCCGAACCTATTACTATTGCTTTTTTGTTCATCGACTTAGTTCTTTATTGATATTTCTGATGTAACGACAATTATAACTATAAAAATGTACAATAATCATTGATTTTATTAGTTTTATTTATCTTTTAAAAAAAGACAAATTACTCTAACTTTGAAGTTACTTAAATAAACAAACAGGGGATTTAATGAAAACAACTCTTCTACAATCTAGTGATTTAACTGGAATTTCATTCTGGTTAATATCAATGGCCTTGTTAGCTAGTACGTTTTTCTTTTTCATCGAAAGAAATTCAGTAAAAGCTTCATGGAGAACTTCAATGACTTTATCAGGCTTAGTTACAGGTATTGCATTTGTGCATTACATGTACATGAGAGAAGTCTGGGTAACTACAGGCACATCACCAACAGTATTTAGATATATTGATTGGTTGTTAACTGTTCCTTTATTAATGATTGAATTTTACTTTATACTTTCAGCTGTTAAAAAAGTTTCTTCAGGAATTTTTTGGAGATTACTTTTAGGAACATTAGTTATGTTAATAGGTGGATATCTTGGCGAAGCTGGATACATGAATATTAACGCTGGTTTCATTATTGGTATGGCTGGATGGATCTTCATTCTATATGAAGTTTTCTCAGGCGAAGCTGGTAGAGAAGCAGCAAGATTATCAGGTGCCGCAAAAGATTGTTTTGAATTCTGCAAATGGATCGTAACAATCGGTTGGTCAGTATACCCATTAGGATATCTTTTTGGATATATGACAGGTTCAGCAAATGAGGTTACTTTAAACCTTGTTTACAACTTGGCAGACTTTATTAACAAAATATTATTCGGTTTAGTTATTTACAAAACTGCATCAAGTTTAACACCTGCAGGAAGTAAGTAATTATAATTAATTAATTTTTTTAAAAAGGCCCTCAAGATTTTCTTGGGGGCCTTTTTTATTTAGCCAAACAAAATCTTTATTTAAAATTAAATTACCATTTTTATAAGAAACTCCATTTTTAAAATCTTTTTTTAAAAAATAAGCCCCATCAAGATCAAGAAACGTGCAATATTTTGCAATCGTTAAGGCAGGAACAATTGACAGCGAAGAACTAACCATACACCCGAGTAATATTTTTTTATTTTTTCTTTTTAAAAACTTAATAATTTCTAGACTTTTATTTAACCCGCCAAATTTATCTAATTTTACATTTACTACTTGATAGTATTTTAAAATTTTATTTTTATTTTTAATGTGAAAAGATTCATCAGCACAAAATAATATTTTTGTTTTGATATTTTTAAGTTTATGGTCTAATCCATATTTAAATGGCTGCTCTATAATAATTACATTTAATTTTTCTAAAACTTTAATAATTTTTTTTAATAATATAAAATTTAATCCTTCATTAGCATCAATTATTATTTTTGATTTAGGACATTTTTTATTTATAAATTTTATTGTCTTTAAAATGTTATTTTTATTAACTTTCACTTTAATAAGATTAACATCTTTAAATTTATGAATTATTTTCTCTAGCTTTTCTTGGCTGAATATAGGAATAGTAATTGAGGTTAGATATTTTTTTCTTAAATTATATTTTTTATTTTTTGTAATATTAAGATGTTTAAAAGCTAACTCTAGAGCTGTTCTTAAAGATAAATATTTAATTTCTTCAAATCTATTTTGTCTAGTTAGCTGTGTAATTTCATACTCATTATTTTTTAAATATGAAAATATTTTTTTTTGAGTTTCACCATATCTTTTGTAAGGAATGCATTCAGCAAAACCACTTCTATCTTTTTCAGTTATTTTAATTATTATCGCTTTTATGAATTTTTTGTTTTCTCTTGATATTCTAAAAGAATCTTTTAAAAAAAATTTTTTTTTAACAAATTGTAATTTTAAAAACATAAATTCACTGTTATATGATCTAAGGTTTTTAATTTAATGCCAAAAATTACTTATATAGAACATAACGGAAAAGAACATCATATAGAAATGCCAATCGGCTTTTCAATAATGGAAGGAGCTATAAAAAATTCTATTCCTGGAATTGATGCTGATTGTGGAGGTTCTTGCGCTTGCGCAACTTGTCATGTTTATGTAGATGAAAAGTTTTTAAGTAAAGTTCCAAAAGCTCAAGAGTCAGAACAGGATATGATTGATTTTATCCAAGATGCTAACAAATCAAGCAGATTAAGTTGTCAGATAATGATCACAAATGATCTTGATGGTATAGTAGTTAGGATGCCAGAAAAGCAAAGTTAATATGACAATAAAAACGGATGCAGTAATTATTGGAGCAGGACCCGTTGGATTATTCTCTGTTTTTGAACTTGGTATTTTAGGTCTTAACGCCCATGTTATTGATAATTTAGATAAAATCGGCGGACAGTGTATTGAGCTTTATCCAGACAAACCAATCTATGACATTCCTGGAATTCCAAATTGCACTGGAGAAGATTTAATTAAAAATTTAATTGAGCAAGCGAAACCATTTAAACCTGAGTTTCATCTCAATCAAAGAGTTAACGAGTTAAAGAAAAATAATAAATTATGGCAGGTTATTACTAGTGATAATAAAATTTTTGAAACGCCCAATATTATTATAGCTGGTGGAGTTGGGTCTTTTGAACCTAGAAAAGTAGATGTTAAAAACGTTGAAAAATTTGAAGGAAAAGGTTTTTATTATTCTGTTAAAGATAAATCAAAATTTAAAGATCAAATAGTCGCTGTATTTGGAGGGGGAGATTCTGCTCTAGATTGGACTTTAGAATTATCAAACATTGCAAAAAAAGTTTATTTAGTTCACAGAAGAGATGACTTTAAAGGCGCTCCACATACATTAAACAAAATTAAAGAAATTGCAAAATCAGGTAAAGTTGAAATTAAAACCTTTTATCAACTTAAAGGGATTAACGGTGATAATAAATTAGAAAATATTGAAATACAAAAAAATAATGACGCAATGGAAGTTTTAAAAATAGATTCAGTAATTGCTTTTTTTGGACTTAAAATGGAGCTTGGGCCAATTGCAAATTGGGGCTTAAATTTGGAGGAAAAATGTATTTTAGTTAATACAAAAAATTTTCAAACTAATGAGGAGGGTATTTTTGCAATTGGTGATATTTGCACTTATCCTGGAAAATTAAAGTTAATTCTTTCTGGTTTTCATGAGGGCGCGTTAGCAGCTAGAGAATGCTTTGCCAGAGCAAGACCAAATGAGAATTTCGTTTTTCAATATACAACCTCATCGACTCAGATACATAAACGCCTGGGAATTAAGTAAATTTTTTACGAACAGTTTTTTTCGTAAAGAAAGTAAAGAGTAAAAATAATTAATATATTGATTATTGCAACTGGCAACAAAAGTAATAAGAACATATTTTTTAGAAAATAAAAAATCAATGTCGTATATATTAAAAATATTAAAGATAATCTAAGAGCAGCCTCTTTTCTGAATGTAGACATGATCAGTAAAGAGTGTCTAATAAGTTTTAAAAAACTCATTTTAGTAGGACCGTAGTATCTAACTCCTCTCATCGAGGGTATGAATGTTTTGTTTTTTATAAATTTAGCAATAGTTCCAGAAAAACTTACGGAAAGATTTTTATTAGAAACTATTAAATTTAGATCTTGCCTAGGAATGCACATAAAATTTCCAAATTTTATTGAATAACCGGTCAGAACTAGAGTTAAAATTTTATGCAAATGATAAGACAATTTAAAGAATGCACTTTCAGAGCGCTTAATACGATTTGCAGTTATAGTTAAAGAAGGAAGGTCAATGGACTTTAATATTAATTCTTTTACTTCTTCCGGCCTATCCTCACCGTCACCATCCATAACGATCAGGTAATCAAAATCGTTTTTTTTGCTTATATAATTAATTCCATAAGCAATACTTTTGCCATGACCTATATTTTTTGAATTTTTAATTATTTCTATGTTTTTAAATGAATCAAATTCTATTTTTTTATTCAATATTTCAGTTGAACAATCATCTACTATTAAGACTTTTATATGGGCAATATTATTAATTTTTAAAGTATGAATGTTATTTAAAAGACTTAAGAGAGATTCCCAATCATTAAAAACTGGAATTAAAATTTTATAAGTTTTCATTTATTTAAAAAATAAAACATACATCATGATCGTCTATTTTTTTATATAAAATATTTTTAATATTTATGTTTTTTCGATTGCATAAACTCGGACCAATATCTTTTGCAATAATAACAGCTGGTTTTTTATAAAAATCATTATTTTCTTCTAAAAAAACTTTTGGCCTATTGCTTAGTTGATAAGATAAATTTCCAGCATACCATTCTGAAAAGCCAACGTTAGAAATCTTATCTTTAGAAATAGTTTTCCATTCTCTTTCAATTTGTGATGCTATTTTTCTTCCTTCATAACTTGTCCTACTGTCAGAATATATTGATCTTAAAGAATATAGAATTGGTGATACGATTAAAAAAATAATTAATAAAATAATAAAGTTTTTTATTTTTTTAAAATTTATTTGATCTTGATATAAAAATATAAAGAAAATTCCAATTAAGGAATAAAATGGAATCATCCACATCGTTCTTATTCTAGAACCAGTAATTATTGAGGTTATTAAAATTAATAAGAACGGAAGTAGAAAAGAAAATAATAAAAAAATAAATTTTTCATTATTTAAAGGAAGTCTAATTTTTATTTTTTTTATTAAAAAATAAATTAATAAAAGAAACGGTAGCAATATTGTAATTTGATTTATTAAAAACTTAATAGGATTTAATAAATGGTTATAAATATTAAATTCGTTTAATCCCCCGCGTTTGAGAGCGTAATAGAGTGTAGTAAAATCATTTTGTATTAACCATTTAAAATGTGGAGCTGTTATTAAGAAAAAAATTAATAAGGCATATAAAAATTTAAAATTAATTCTTTTCTTCTTTGTTAAAATAAAAATTAAATAAAAAAATAAAGATATTAATAAATAGACAAAAATATATTTTGTTAAAAAACCAAGAGCAGCGAAAACCCCTAAAAAAATCCAGTCGGTAATTTTATTATCTTTTATAGATTTAAAGAAGAAATATACCGTTCCAATCCATAAAGGAATTTGACAGATATTTACGTTAAATTGAGGAGTGTCAAATGTGTAAAAAGCAATACCCTCTATTGCAAGGATAGATAAAAGAATATGAGATTTTTTATTTAAGAAAAATGAAGACAGTTTCCATAAAAATATAAAAGAAATAAGAATAAATACTTGGCTTAATAAATAATAAATCCAGTCCTTATTTCCAAAAATTTTAAAAAGCAGACCCGGAATCCAGGCGCTTAAAGGTGGATGCTTGTTGTAACCTAAGTCAAAATCTTGTCCCCACGCCAAAGCCTCAATTACATCTAAGGGTAAATTTTTATTTGAAAAATAGGGTATGATGGTCCAAATAATTAAATGATAAAGACATAATAGATAAAAAATTTTTTTTTCTTTACCAGGTTGTATCATTAATGATGATTTAATTGATTCAATGCAACTTGACACTATAAAAAAGCCTCTTATATTGCCCCATCCTAATGGCTACAAAGTTACCAAAAAATTATACACCCAGCGCTAAAGAAAAGTACATGTGTGCAAAACATAAAGAATATTTCAGAAGAGTCCTGGAAGAATGGAAGAAAGAGTTAGCTCTTCAAAACGATAAAATACTTTTTAATGAATTAGATGACAACGATACATCTGCTGATGTTGTTGATCAGGCAACTTCTCAAACAGGCAAAGCTATTGAAATGAGAACAGTAAATAGAAATAAAAAACTTATCTCCAAGATAGATAAAGCTGTTAAAAAAATTAAAGACGATACTTACGGATATTGCGAAGAGACAGGTGAAGAAATTGGTTTAAAAAGATTAATAGCTAGACCAATAGCAACCTTGACTGTTGAAGCCCAAGAAAGACACGAGAGAGAAGAAAAAATTTTTGCTGATAGTTAAGAAACTAAAGGAATCTTTTCTCCAAGATTTTCAGGATCATAACCTTTTATAACGGCAGGCCTTTTAGAAATTTCTTCGTACCATCTAGATAGATTCTTATATTTTTTAATTCCAATCTCATGCCATTCATGCCGACATAACCATGGAAAGGTTGCAATATCAGCAATTGTATATTCATCGCATGCTAAATATTTATTTTTACTAAGCTGTATATCTAAATATTCATAAATTTTCTTTGCTAGATCTAAAAATCTATTTTCAGCATACTCGCTCTTGCCTTTGTTGAATTTATAAAAATAATGAAGCTGACCTAACATAGGTCCAACGAAACTTACCTGGACCATTAACCATTCATTAATATTTTTCTCATATTTTTGAGGATAAAATTTAAAATTATTTTTTTTAGCTAGAAAAATTAATATAGCTCCAGATTCAAAAACGGTTTCTTGATTATCGATTATAACTGGAATTTTATTTAAAGGACTAATCTTTAAAAAATTTTCTGAGAATTGTTCATTTTTAGTAATATCAATTCTTGTTAATTTATATTTTAGCTCTAACTCTTCTAATAGAATAGAAATTTTTCTACCATTGGGTGTTGGGTAATAAAACAACTCAATCATATAAGCTATTTGTTTTATTTAAATAGTTTATATAAGTACATATGAAAAAAATTTTGTATTTTTACAGCGTTGCTTCCCCATTTGCTTATCTTGGAAATAATAGATTAATAGAAATTTCAAAGAAATATTCAGCAGAAATAATTGAAAAACCAATTGATTTAGTTGGAAAAGTTTTTGTCGCAACAGGGGGTGTTCCTGTACCGCAGAGACACATTTCAAGACAAAATTACAGGCTATTAGAACTAAAAAGATGGGGAGAGTTTTTGAATATAAAAATTAATCAAAAGCCAAAATTTTTTCCACCTAAAGATCCTCATACACCAGCATTATTTTGTTTAGCAAGTATTGATATGGGAATAAAAATGCAATTTGGTTTTAAAGTATTAGAACAATTGTGGGCACAAGAAAATGACATTTCTAATTTAGAAACATTAAAATTAATAGCAAATGATTTAAAAATTAATTTTGATGATTTAAGTAAATTAGCAACGTCTGATAAAATAAAAAAAATTTACGAATCCAACACTCAAGAAGCTATCAATATGAATATATTTGGAGTTCCAACTTATATTTATAATAATGAAATGTTTTGGGGTCAGGACAGGCTAGAGTTATTAGAACATTCTTTAAAAAAAAATTAAAACTCTTTTTTGATGAAGGAAAGTTTAATTAATAAACTTAACAAATTAAAAAATTCTTTTTTTATAAAAGAAGATTTAAATAAAAATTTTAAAAACATTTACCTTAAAATTGCAGAATTAATTTTTTTAAAAAAAACTTTTTTAAGAAAACCTTTAATTATTGGTTTAGCTGGAGGACAAGGATCAGGGAAATCAACATTTGCCCAGTTTTTAAAATTAATTTTAGAGAATAGATACAATTTAAGAACAGTTACAGTTTCTATTGATGATATTTACAAAACTAAGAAAGAAAGAATAAAAATATCAAATAAAATAAATAAATTATTTCTAACAAGGGGAGTTCCCGGAACTCATGATGTAAATTTTTTAACTAGATTTTTTAAAATACTAAAAAGTAACAATCTTAATAAATCTTTTATAATTCCAAAATTTGATAAATCTATAGATGATAGATTACCTAAAAATAAATGGCATTATGTAGAAAAAAACTTAGATATTTTTATATTAGAAGGATGGTGCGTAGGAGCTAGACCTGAAGAAAATAATCGCAACTTAAAAAAACCCATTAATAAATTAGAAGCTCTGGAAGATAATAATTGCAAATGGAGATTTAACGTTAATCAACAATTAAAGAATGACTATAAAGAATTATTTTCATTTATTGATTTAATGATTTATTTAAAAGTACCCAATTTTAATAAAGTTTTAACCTGGAGAGGTCTGCAAGAGAAAAAGTTGGCTTATTCTACAAAAAACATATCTAAGAATAAAAATAAAATAATGTCAGAGAGTGAAATTAAAAGATTTATAATGTTTTATGAGAGAATAACTAAAAAGATGCTCATAGATATGCCTAAATTTGCTGATATAATTGTACCTATTAGTTCAAATCATCAACCAAAAAAAATTATACTAAATTAGATGAGTTTTTTTAAAAAATTTTACTTTTTATTTTTTTTTATAAGCACTAGTGCTTATGCAGTTGAGAATATTAATAAATCTTTAATAGCAGCTTACTTAACTAATCCAAAGCTTAACGCTGAAAGAGAAAGAACCAAAGCTGTTGATGAAAATCTAGTTCAAGCTTTTAGCGCATTTAAACCAACAGTCACGATCTCTGCGTATAAAAGCGATACAGATAGTTCTAAAATAACAAGCTCAACAGGTTCTTCTTCGCCTTCAACTAATGCACAAACGACTGCTAAATCAATTACTATTGAACAAAAAATTTTTAATTTTGATGATATGTATAATTATCAAAAAGAAAAAAGCTCAGTAGAAATAGCTAGATATACCTTAAAAAAAATTGAACAAGATGTTCTTTTAGAAGCAGTAGAGGCTTATGCCGGAACACTACTTGCTCAAAAGAAAGTTATTTTTAGTAAAGAAAATTTAGACTTGTCCGAAAAACAAGTTGAATTAGACAAAAGTAGATTAGAGCGAGGAATGATTACAATTTCTGACTTAGCACAATCAGAAAGTTCATTAGCAGCAGCACAGTCTAATTTATTAAATGCCGAAAATGAACTTCTGATTACCAAAAAAAATTTTAAAAATGTTATAGGATATGACCCTGTAGATTTAGAAGAAATAAATAATTTAAATTTAACTTTACCTAAATCTTTAGAAGAAACTTCAGTATCTGCGCAAAAAGAAAATCCTATTTTAAAAATTTCAGAGTTCTCACTTAAAAAGGCTGAAGACGAGCATAAAATGGCTATAGCGGAACTTTCTCCGACATTTAGTTTGTCATTAGGAATAACTGATTATGATGGATATAGTTCAAGTGTAGACAAAACAAAACAGTCAGTTGCAAAAGCTCAAGCTTCAATTCCTATTTATCAAGGAGGAAAACAGACTTCATTAATTATACAAAAGAGATCTTTGCTAGATAGTGCTGAATTAGATCTACAAACTTCTAAAAATATTGTGGATAGAGATTCTTATTCGGCGTGGTCGAATTTTAAACTTGCCATAAGTAATTTTGAATTAACAAAGTTAAGAGTAAAAGCGTCAGAAATTGCTTACGAAGGTATTATTCAAGAATACGAAGCTGGATCAAGATCAACATTAGATGTTATAACATCAAGATCTACACTGCTTGAATCGAGAGTGAATAATGCAATTTCTGATAAGGACAGAATTGTTTCTCAATTTAAACTTTTATCTTCAGTAGGTAATCTCACGGCAAAAAATTTAGCCCTAGAGACAAAACTCTATGATCCTAATGACTATCCAAATAAGAGCTGGATAAGACATATTTTTTAGTTAAAAATACATATATTTCAATTACTTATTTATATAATTGAAAAAAAGAACAAAATGTGTACATTTGTTTTATTGAGTCGTTAGACAATAAATTAAATTAAAAAGGAATAAAATGACTAAAAATACTCTCAAAGTTGTAAATACTGAAAAGACAGAAGATAAAAAAGAAAAACAAAAAGCATTAGACGCCGCGATAAGTCAAATAGATCAAAATTACGGAAAAGGTTCTGTAATGAGACTGGGACAGTCCAGAGTTCTTGATATAGAATCTATATCAACTGGATCGTTAGGATTAGATCTTGCACTTGGAATTGGAGGTCTTCCAAAAAGTAGAATTGTAGAAATTTATGGACCGGAGTCATCTGGAAAAACTACTTTATCATTACAAGTTATTGCTGAAGCACAAAAAAAAGGCGGAATTTGTGCATTCATTGACGCTGAGCATGCTCTTGACCCTGTTTATGCAAAAAAATTAGGCGTTAACACAACTGAATTATTAATTTCTCAACCAGATACAGGCGAACAAGCACTAGAGATTGCAGATACTTTAGTTAGATCAGGATCTATTTCTGTTCTTGTTGTAGATTCTGTAGCTGCTTTAACACCAAGAGCAGAACTAGAAGGAGAGATGGGAGATCATCATATGGGCTTACAAGCTAGATTAATGAGTCAAGCCTTAAGAAAGTTAACAGGTTCAGTTTCCAAGACAAACACTATGATTATTTTTATTAATCAAATAAGAATGAAAATAGGAGTTATGTTTGGTAGTCCAGAAACAACTGCTGGAGGAAATGCTCTTAAATTTTACTCATCTGTAAGATTAGATATTAGAAGAATAGGAGCAATTAAAGATAAAGAAGAGATAATTGGTAACCAAACACGAGTTAAAGTTGTAAAAAATAAAGTTGCACCTCCATTTAAAGTTATTGAGTTTGATATAATGTATGGAGAAGGCATTAGTAAAATGGGAGAAATCGTTGATTTGGCAGCTAAGGCAAATATTATAGAAAAAGCTGGCGCATGGTACTCTTATAAAGGTGAAAAAATAGGACAAGGCAGAGATAATGTTAAACAATACCTTAAGCTAAATCCAAAGATTGCAGCTGAGATTGAAATGGCTATTAGAACAAATGCCAAACTAATATCAGAAAAATTAAGCGATCATTCAGACAATATTTCTGAAGAAAAAGAAGATAATAAAGAAGATAAATAAGCTTAGTAAATTTTAAACTTAAATATTCTTAATACGTTAATTAAAGGCGCTTTTAAAAAGGCGCCTTTAGCATTCTAGACATATATATAAAAAGTTGTATCTATAAGTAGATGGGTACAAAAACACTTACTGAATGCAGAAGTACTTTTAAGAATTTTTTTTCAAAAAATTCTCATCAAGTCGTAGATTCCAGTCCTTTAGTTCCTCAAAACGATCCAACATTAATGTTTACCAATTCAGGAATGGTTCAATTTAAAAATGTTTTTACAGGCTTAGAAAAACTTCCTTTTAAAAGGGCAACAACTTCTCAAAAATGCGTTAGAGCTGGAGGAAAACATAATGATTTAGAAAACGTAGGCTACACACCTCGACATCATACTTTTTTTGAGATGTTGGGAAATTTCTCATTTGGCGATTATTTTAAAGAATCTGCAATTAAATTTGCTTGGGAATTAATCACTAAAGACTATGGAATATCAAAAGAAAAGCTAACAGTAACAGTTTTTCACGAGGATGATGAGGCGTTTAATTTATGGAAAAAAATATCAGGACTGCAAGATGGTCGGATTATAAGAATTAAAACTAACGATAATTTTTGGTCAATGGGAGATACAGGTCCTTGTGGTCCTTGCTCTGAAATTTTTTACGATCACGGAGATCATCTTAAAGGCGGCCCACCTGGTTCTGTAGATCAAGATGGAAATAGATTTGTAGAAATTTGGAATCTTGTATTTATGCAATTCGAACAAATTTCAAAAGACAAAAGAGTTAACTTGCCCAAACCTTCAGTTGATACAGGTATGGGTTTAGAGAGGATAGCCGCAGTACTACAGGGCACTCATGATAACTATCAAATAGATTTATTCAAAAATATAATTAAGTCAGCAGAAAATTTTATTAATATTAAAGTTTCAGAAAAAAATTTACCAAGCTTTAGAGTTATTGCCGATCATTTAAGAGCAACAGCATTTTTAATAGCAGATGGAGTTCTCCCTTCTAATGAAGGAAGAGGGTATGTTCTAAGAAGAATAATGAGAAGAGCTATGCGTCATACTTTTACTTTAGGATCAGATTTGCCAGTTCTTTATAAAGTTCTTCCAACTCTTATTTCTGAAATGAGTTCTGAATATCCAGAACTTAAAAGGGCAGATTCTTTAATTTCTGAAAATTTAAAATTAGAGGAAGAAAGATTTTCTTTAATGCTTAAGAATGGAATGAAAATATTAAATACAGAAATTGGCAGCGTAAAAAATAATAAACTTTCAGGAGAATTAGCTTTTAAATTATACGACACATACGGATTTCCTTTAGATCTTACGCAGGATTTTTTAAAAGATAAAAAGATATCTGTAGATGAAGATAAGTTTAATATTCTAATGTTAGAAAGTAAAAAAATTGCAAGAGCATCATGGAAAGGCTCCGGCTCAGATCAGACTTCAAAAATTTGGTTTGAACTTAAAGAAAAATACGGTCCTACAGAATTCTTAGGTTACAATGCAGAGTCTTCTCAAGGGGTTATTTTATCAATAGTTAGTCTTGATAAAGAAATTGATAGTTCAAATAAAAATTCAGAGTTAGCTATTATTTTAAATCAAACTACATTTTATGGAGAATCTGGAGGCCAAGTAGGAGACAAAGGCTTTATTTCTAATAATAATTTTAAATTCGAAGTAACAGATACAAAAAAAATGTTCGGTGATCTTTATATTCATTATGGAAAACTTATTTCAGGAGAAATCAAAAAAGGCGACCAGGCAGATCTTAAGATTGATTCAATTAAAAGACAGAATATCAGGGCCTATCATTCCGCAACACATTTGCTTCATGAATCGTTAAGAAGAACTCTTGGAAAACATGTTGCTCAAAAAGGATCGTATGTTGGCCCAGACAGATTAAGATTTGATTTTAGTCACAACAAATCAATTAGCGATGATGAAATGATCAAGATTAATGATTGTGTTAATAAAATCATTGAACAAAAATCAGATGTTCAAACAAGACTTATGACACCAAAAGCTGCTGTAGCAGAGGGAGCTTTAGCGCTGTTTGGAGAAAAGTATGGAGAAGAAGTAAGAGTTTTAACAATGGGCACTGATGGCAATAAAGCTTTTTCCATCGAATTGTGCGGAGGAACACATGTTAAAAATACTTATGAAATTGGAAAATTTTCAGTTGTAAGTCAATCTCCTGTTGCAGCAGGAGTAAGAAGAGTCGAAGCTTTAAGAGATGCTCAGTTAGCAGAGTACTTAAAAAATAGAGCAAATGAACAAGATGAAATTAATCAAAACAAAATAGCTCAAATTAATGAATTGGAAAAAAAGATAAAAGATTTAGGAGGTAATATTAAAGAAATTAAAGAAGAAGATTTTGCAACAAGAACCGTTGTTTTAAAAAAAATATTAGAAGATTTGGAAGTCAAAAATATATTATTAGATAAGAACAAAAATATAATTAAAGATGTTAATCATAATAAAATTAGTGTTAGATTTCAAAAATTATTAGATTATCCAGTTAAAAGAATTCAAAGTTTTATTGAAGACCAAAAAAAACAATTAAATAAAAAAATTATTATTTTATATTCTGTAAACGTAGGAAAAGTTACGGTAGCAGTTGGAATAACTAATGATCTAACTGACGAATATGATGCCTCTAAATTAGCTAAAGAAATAGGAGTAATTTTAGGTGGAAAAGGCGGAGGTGGAAGAAAAGATTTTGCTCAAGCCAGTGGAGGCTCTGATAGTTCAAAAATTGACAGCTCTTTTGAAGAAATTTTAAAAAAAATTAATTAATTTAATTCTTTTTTAAGATTAGAATTTATGGTCTCTAAAAATTCAGTTGTAGTTTGATATTTTGCATCTCTATTAATTAGGATAGCAAGGTCTTTTGTCATATATCCTTTTTCTACACTCGCAACACAAACTTTTTCTAGAGTATTAGAAAATTTTATTAATTCGTTATTACCATCTAGTTTTCCTCTATGTGCCAGTCCCCTTGTCCATGCAAAAATAGATGCTATAGGATTTGTAGATGTTTGTTTGCCTTTTTGATGTTCTCTGTAATGTCTAGTTACAGTTCCATGAGCAGCTTCAGCCTCAACAGTTTTTCCATCAGGAGTCATTAATACGCTTGTCATTAAACCTAATGAGCCAAAGCCTTGAGCAACAGTATCTGACTGAACATCACCATCATAATTCTTACAAGCCCAAACGTATTTACCACTCCATTTCATAGCACATGCAACCATGTCGTCTATTAATCTGTGTTCATATGTAATTCCAATATCATTAAATTTTGATTTAAATTCTTTTTCATAAACTTCTTGGAATAGATCTTTAAATCTTCCATCATAAGCTTTAAGAATTGTATTTTTTGTAGATAAATAAACTGGCCATTTTCTTAAAATTCCATAATTCATACAGGCTCTTGCAAAGTCTCTTATTGAGTCATCTAAGTTGTACATAGCAAGCGCAACACCTGGGCTTGTAAAATTAAAAACCTCATGCTCGATTGTTTGTTTATTATCCTCTGACACCCATTGAATTTTAAGTTTGCCTTTTCCGGGTACTTTAAAATCTGTTGCTTTGTATTGATCTCCAAAAGAATGTCTTCCAATTACTATAGGATCAGTCCAAGAAGGAACCAATTTTGGAATATTTTTACAAATAATAGGCTCTCTAAATATAGTTCCGCCTAATATATTTCTGATAGTTCCATTTGGAGACTTCCACATTTTTTTAAGATTAAATTCTTTTACTCTTTCTTCATCAGGAGTGATTGTTGCGCACTTAACTCCAACACCATATTTCTTAATTGCATTAGCAGAATCAATTGTTATCTGATCGTCAGTTTTATCTCTACTTTCCATGCCTAAATCAAAATATTTAAGGTCTATATCAAGGTAAGGAAGTATTAGTTTTTGTTTAATAAAATCCCAAATAATCCTTGTCATTTCATCGCCATCGAGCTCTACAACGGGATTTTTTACTTTAATTTTTGACATAGTTTTTTTGATATTAATAAAAAATATTTTTATATAGTATGTTTTTAACTAATTAAATAATTATGTTAGATATTATTTTTCCACCGCTGCATAGAGAAGGCTATAGAATGCTAGCAATAGCAGTAATTATTACTATGCTGTTAATTTTAATTAACAAAATTTTAGGTGTTATTGGTTTTGTTTTAACAATTTGGGTTTATTATTTTTTTAGAGATCCAGAAAGATATCCTATTAATGACGATAGTTTTTTAGTTAGCCCAGCTGACGGTGTTATAAGTTTAATAGCAAATGTTAGAGGTCCAAAAGAACTTAATATGGAAAATAAAGAATATCAAAGAGTGAGCGTGTTTATGAATGTTTTTAATTGTCATGTTAACAGAGTTCCGGTTACTGGAAAAATAGATGAAATATTTTACAAGCCAGG
>Ga0209191_1001328_pt1 | contig 16431 bp, 24 predicted proteins | sample S_130626_EF_Meta_FD_187320 | JGI IMG/M metagenome (GOLD analysis project Ga0209191, IMG submission 187320) | Freshwater microbial communities from Lake Simoncouche, Canada to study carbon cycling - S_130626_EF_MetaG (SPAdes) (version 2) | ecosystem: Environmental > Aquatic > Freshwater > Lake ...
GACGAATTGCCGCAGTGATGACCAGCGTATCGAGAGTAGTAGCTAATTGATTTGAGCTTGACAACCTCCAAACTTCCTGTTATACTAGTAGCATAGTTTAACAAGTTTGGAGGTTTCTTTTGAGTATGCATTTAGAAGGTCCGTGGCTTAGTACCACAGGCAAGAAAAAAGGCAAGATAAAATTCGCATCTGCTGAACACGCAAGAAAGGCTAGAGAATTGGACGAAAGCTGGAAAGCTCTACAAAAGAAATGGGCTGTAGAAATTGAGGATAAGAAACGCAAGCGAGCACTGTCTGCCGAGCCCCTCAAAGGCAATTACTCTTTAAACATTCCTGCAGATCGCAGTACTGCTCATATTAAGAGCAGGGGTGACTTCACTGGTAACGCCACATTGGCTGCTCCAAAAGTCTATACCGGAACCAAAGTTAAAGGCATTGCCACAATGCACAAAAGCAATGCAGTACCTGTGTTTTCAGATGAAGAAGCAATCGATATTTCAAAGATGAGGCGTTAATATGACTAAAATAGAACAGCGATACAATATTGCTTATTACAACAAACGTATGAAGCAGAATAAAATTCTTAAATCTTTCTTGATTAAAACCATTTTAGAAAATAAAGAAAAAGGCTTAAATTGGACCTCAGAAGATTTAAACTATTTAAATTATGAGGATTTGTGGGAAATATGCGTAGCTGCCGTTGCAAAAAAATGCAGTATTGATCTTAGCACTGGAAAAGATTGGAGTTGTGAAGATTGGAAAATCGACCCCGATGGAAAAGTTAGTATTGTTCGAACTAGTAGTTACGGAAAAAATTATTCTGCAGGCATAACTGGTTGTAGAAATAAAGAATGGATTTTTGCATTAGTATATGAAAATATCCAGGAAAAGTTTTATTTTTTTAGTTTCCCTGCAACATTAGATGAACATACTATTCCTTTCGACTTAGAGACCGGCAATCCAAAAAGAATCAATCGCGATGGTAAAAGTAAAATGTGGGCAAAATATGAGTGCAAGAATATAAAAGAAATGATCAATAGTATTCAGAAAACGGATCGATAATCACCAGTTTCTCGGGTGATTTTGAACCTATGGGGTATATATTAAACGTTTCGCAAAGAAACTGAGATAGTTGACATGACAGAGATACCATCAAAATCATGTCCGCGGGTCTTGGCCAATGAGAAACCCGTATTTTCGGGATGCCAAGGGTCGCCAAAGGTACCACAAGTTATGAGCTGTGGTGGCTAATGGAGACAACTACACGAAAGTAGGGTTCTTTCAGAGCCTCGTGAAGTTACTCCCTAATGAAATGTTGTAGTAATGCAACACCAAATTATAGGAGATAAAATATGGAAAAATTCTTTAGACTGACAGTTTTTGTCGCGGGTCTAGTAGCAGTGGTCATGCTGGTACAGAACATCACTGTTACCAAAATGACCAAACTTAGAGAAGCCCAAATGTTGGGTTCACCCGATGTCGTTTCGATTAAGACTCGAGAACGACAGTTAGAGTGTCTAGCGATGAACATCTATCGCGAAGCAGGTCACGAATCTTTTGAAGGCAAAGTAGCAGTAGCACAGGTCACTATGAACAGGGCGTCTCATCCCTCGTTTCCAAAAGATGTCTGTGGAGTTGTTTTTCAAAAGTCAGTAGTGATAGACAGAGTCATTTGCCAATTCTCATGGTATTGCGACACTGCCCATAAAGCTAGACCAGTTAATCCTGCCGCTTATAACGAAAGTATGGCAGTGGCCAAAAAGGTACTACTGGAAGGTTTTCGACTTGATGTTATGAAAGAGGCATTGTATTATCATGCCAACTATGTTAACCCTCGTTGGAATTTAGAAAAAATTGGATCAATCGGTAATCACATCTTTTACAAAGGAAAGAACTAAAATGCTAGACCTTAAGAAATTTAACCCTGTACCTCATTTTGACTCCCTTGAAGAATTCAAAAATTGGGCAGTAGGAAAGGTCAGTCACATTTCAGCAGAAACATTTGGGTGGTTGGCTGTTATTGTATTACATGCCGCAACCATTCCTAGTCTATTTGCTGTAATGAATGGATTGACTGATAAAATGCCCGCGGTGGATCTTGTGCTCCTATGCTGGAGCGGACTGACTCTGTTGTTTGTTAAGGCAGCAGTCCAAAAAGACATGCTCAATGTAGTAACTATTGGGTTCGGCTTCATTATCCAAGCCGCAATGATGGCACTAATCTTCTTCAAGTAAATTGGTAAAGCACCCGGTTGACTTTGAGTAACTGTGGTGCTATACTTATTATATCGTTAACACACACAGAAAGGCAAACGATGAAGGCATTTGTACTAGGCACCATTTTTGGGCTGATACTGGCAACCGTTGGATTTTCCGGCATTGCTCGTATTTTTGATAAAGGCATTGACACAGTTAAAACACACAGTCAGGAGTTGGCAAAATGAAAAAGGCACTACTTTTAATCCCTATCGTATCATTGATTACTGCCTGTTCAGGCATGAAGACCATCGAAGAACGCAAGAATTATGCACAGCCAGATTGGTATCAAGAATGCCAACAAGCAGGTGTTAAGGGTTACTTCTGGTGGAAGAAAGAGTTTGCTTATGCTTGCGGCGGCGGCGAGTCAATTCACGCACAGGCAGCAGAAGAGCAGATGTATGCCATTGCAATGAACAACTTTGCAAAACGCATTAACTCAGAAGTTAACAGCGAAACTAAGATTGATTTTGTTAACGATAAAAAGTCTACAAAAACTTCTATCTCTTATGTTGTTAAAAATACAACCATTCGCGAACACCTCCGTACAGAAACTGCACAATTCACTATGCAGGGTCGTCACTATACCTTTGTGCGTCTTGAAATGCCTAAGCCTGTGTTTGATCAGTTGATTGCAGAAGCTAAAGCAACTAAGGCACAGTGATGAAAGCAATTGGCCTAGCGATCCTTGCGGTATCGTTGGTTGGCTGTAGTTCCTCTCCAAAGGTTGCAGCCAACAAACCACAGTACTGTCATACCAGTCAGAACATTCTGGTCAAGAACGGCGAGACTGTCGACAGTGCAACTCTGTTAGAGTGTACCGATGATCAAATCAAGCGTATGCCTGCGGTCAAATTAGGAATGGCTCCTAATTGTGGCTCTTTTAGTTATTGGATGAGGTTAGGAGACAAGCATGTTCAGAGGCGCGGTATCAGTTGCCAAAAATTGGACGGTACTTGGGAAGTTATTAATACTGTTAACTAGCACTCCGGTGTTGGCTACCAATGTTGACAACCCTAGGTTCTTTGATTATCGAGGCGGACCAGCGGCAAGCGAACTGCTGAATATTGCATTTGGTTGGTTTAAGACTCTTGACGACGATCAGAAATCAGCCTATTACCAAAGTATCACTCATGCCGTGATGTATGCTGAAAACGGCCAGAAGGTCGAATGGTATCAAAGCAATGCCAGTGGTTATAGTGTACCTGTTATGACCTGGCCTAATGGTAGCGGCTATTGTCGTAGAATCTATATTCAGGCCATTGCCTACAACACTGAACGAACTATGCATCGTACTGCCTGTTTCAGTAATCCGAATACTAAATGGGTCTGGATTAGGGAATAAATATTAGCTCAATGAAAATAAATTTAAGCGATAAAATAATTGCCTGGCTAGCACTACTCAGCGGATTAACTATATCCGCAGTGGCCATTTGGTACAGTGTAGCAGGACTGGTCAGTATCTTTGCTGCCGCTGTTATCCCCATCATTGTCATGGGTGTGGCCTTAGAGATCAGCAAACTGATTGCCACAGTATGGCTAAAACTAAATTGGACACGAGCTCCAGTTTTTATTAGAACATACCTGTTAGTGGCCATTGCCGTATTGATGCTGATCACCTCAATGGGCATCTTTGGTTTCTTGTCAAAGGCACACAGTGATGCTGGTCTAGTGTCAGGTGATGTGATGGCCAAGATCAGCGTCTATGATGAAAAGATTAAAACAGCCAAAGACAATATAGATGCTAATCGCAAGGCGCTGAAACAGATGGATGAAGCTGTGGACCAAGTCATGGGCCGTAGTAGCGATGAGAAAGGTGCCGATAAAGCTGTTCAAATCCGCAGAAGTCAAACTAAAGAGCGTGGCCGCTTACAGGCAGAAATCGCAGCCGAACAGAAAACAATTGCCAACCTCAACGAAGCCCGTGCGCCTATTGCCGCAGAAGTCCGAAAGGTTGAAGCAGAAGTTGGCCCGATAAAGTATATTGCTAATTTTATCTATGGTGATAATCCAGACGCTAATATTTTAGAAAAGGCAGTGACTTGGGTTATTATTATTATTGTAGTAGTATTTGACCCATTGGCTGTTATTTTGTTGTTGGCAAGTCAATACAGTTTCCAATGGTTCCGTAATGCTCGAGAAGAGGAAGAAGAACTGTTATTGCATAAGACTGTGCCACTGCATGAGCCTGAACCGGTTGTAGACCAACCTACACAAGAAGTTGTAGAACAACCTGCGGAAGATGATTTTAAATTTCTTGCAGAATACGAACCGGAACCTATTCCTTGTGTCAAATGCGGAACACCGTTGACTGAAGTTCCTAGCATTGGATTTGTCTGTGCCAATCCAGAATGTGATCCTCCTATTCAAGAAATAGTAGAAGAAGAGAAAGAAGATCACGAAATAATGGCCACCGCCGAAGTTGGTGAAAAAACTCTGATGGCAGCATGGAAACATGATCATCCAGACAGCAGTTTAAAACTACAACGCCGTTTACTTGAGCGTGGATTGATCAATAAACTTCCTTGGGAAGACTATCTATCACCAAAAGAAGATTTTGTAAATGAAGCCGCAGAAGAAGCAGCCAAGTGGGCAGAAGAACAAAGAACAAAATCTGATGAAGTAGGCTATATGGAAAATGTAGATGGTCAGCAGGTTAAGAAAACCATCGAAGGCTATACACAAAACGCTGAACAAAACGAAAGCACTATTTGGCAGCGTGTTAAGAAATCAAAAGGCGAATAATGTCCGACAAAGTCCTGCTGGTCACAGCACCTGACGATACTCCTATTGATGCAATTAGAATTTTATTAGTGGATCTCACTCCTGAGCATACACAGTTGATTTCTGATGCTCTAAACGAATTTACCTCCATACCCAATATCGTTACCTATATTTGGAGACAGGGCGATTCTGTAGATTGGCTATTAGACAAAAAGCATAAGAGTCACAGTATAATTTTTAATGCAGACAGTGAAGATCACATGATTACAGGCTACATGGCTGCTCAGAGTAATTCACAGTATTTTGGCATGTTAAAAACTTTACGGAATGTTAATAATAATGCTATATACAATGTTAACGACTGTGTAAGTCTTATTAATAACCTAATAATTAGATATGAATAAAAAACCATTTGGCAGAGTAGTAGTACTCAAAGAAAACGAAAATATTAACCAAGCACTTCGACGCTTTAAGAAAAAAGTCGAAGATAGTGGCGTTCTAGACGAGCTCCGCGATCGCGAACACTATATCAAACCAACGACAGCCCGCAAAAAAGCCAAAGCGGCCGCCAAAGCTCGTTGGAACAAAAAACTCCGTGAAAACGAACTTCCAAAAAAACTCTTTTAAAATTTAAACACACACACAGAAAAAGTCTTAACTAAAGGAGAAGAAATGGACTTTATTACAAACGTTCTTTTAAAGAACATATCATACCTATGGATGATATTCTTCATTATGATCACCGCCGGACTAGCTAAGGAATACCACCTGTTCGCCCCGGCATTTGCCTATGTAAGAAACACATTCCGTAGCAACAAGTTTGTAGTAGTTCTCCTAAGCGCGATTGGCGGAATATTGCCAATCGAAGGTCGAGTCACTGTGTCAGCAGGTCTGCTAGATACAGTTGCACCAAAAGATGGACCGGGCCGTGAGAAGTTAGGCATTGTTGATTACTTGAGTACACACCACTATTATTTGTGGTCGCCTTTAGAAAAGACAGTTATCTTACCAATTGCGGCATTTGGTTTAACTTATGGAGCGTGGCTTGGCCTAATTGCGCCTTTGTTGGTTGTTAGTTTTGCGTTTATTACTTGGTACATATGGACTCAAGTACATAACGAAGAAATTAACATCACTCCGGGAAACTTTAAATTATCATCAGTACTGCGAAATGTTGTTCCAATGTTTGTGGCCATTGGCCTTTACATTTACAACGACAAGTGGATGGTTGGTTGTTTTGGTTTTCTAACTCTGTACTATATCATCATCAGTCAGCAGTGGAACATTAAGAAATTATTGGGCTATGTTCGCTGGGATGTGTTAGCATGGGTTGGCGCAGTTATCATGCTAGGTAATTACATGAAAACTTATGATGCCGCATGGCAGACTATGTTAAAGACCAGTGTGCTTGATCCGCATACTTTTGTTGGCATGGTAATCATTAGTTGCATTGGTCTTATAGCTAGCTTCTTAATGGGTAGTTCGGGTAAGTTTGTGGCAATTGCCGTATTGATGGCTCAGGTCTTTGGAGTTGAGTATTTCTTATGGTTCTTTGCTATCGACTTTGCTGGTTACCTGTTAAGTCCGACTCACAAGTGTGTGATGATCGGTAACCGTTATTTTGGAACACCATTTGGTACCTACTATAAAGCGTTAGGTGCCTGGGGTGGGCTGATGCTGATAACGGCAGGCGCGATTACTTTTGTAATCTAATAAAAGGCTACTTCGGTAGCCTTTTTCTTTGACTTTTTATTCTAACAATTGTATAATACGTTATGAATTCGACTCCGTTATTTTATTCAGATATACTGTCTAAGTCTAAGGTAGGTAGCCAGCTACAAATTTCTGATCTACTGACACAGATAAAACAAGAACGAATAACTAACCCAACTACAGAAAATACCAACGAAGCTTGTTGGAGAAGCGAAAAAAAATGGAATAATTTAAATTGGCTACTTGATGAGTTATCTGAGCTAGTATCAACAGCGGTAGAGCATTACCAACAGTTAGATCCTAGTTGCCAACTATCAAAGAAGTTTGGCATTGAAATGTGGACTAATGTAAATTCTCCTAATAGTAGAAATGTCTTGCACAGCCATAAACCCGCAAACTTCAGTGCAGTCTATTATCTGCAATCTACAGGAACAGGAAATCTTAGACTACTCAATCCTGCTAACATTCTTGGCGACTGCAATCGTCGAGGCCCATTTACAAGAGATTTTGAATTTTCGCCTACTGATGGAGATTTGATTTTATGGCCTGCTTGGATTCCACATGAAGTAGAGGTTAACTTATCCAATCAAGATAGAATCAATTTAGTTTTTGATATCTATGTTGAATAAATCTCTTTACTTTTTTATTAATTAGTGTATAATAGTTGTATGAATACAGACATTATGATTGACTTGGAGACCTTAGATGTTCTCCCTACAGCAACTATTTTAACCATTGGTGCTGTTAAATTTGACCCGTTCGGTGATGACATTAACGAAAAGAAAGCTGAAAAGTTTTATGTTCGTGTAGATGTTGACAGTTGTGATGCACTTGGAGGCACAGTTAGCCAAAGTACATTGGACTGGTGGGCACAACAAGAAAAGGCTGCGCAAGACGAAGCCTTTGATCCTGATAATCGTATTTCAATCACAGAGGCCATGGCACAGCTTTATAAGTTCTGCTGGGGAGCCAAGCGAGTTTGGAGTCACGGTGCTGGATTTGATATTCCAATCTGCGAGTACTATTACAGAAAAACAGGCAAGGCCATTCCTTGGCAATTCTGGGAATCACGATGCACTAGGACACTGTTTGACATTGGTATTAATCCCAATCGTCCTCCAGTGTTAAAACATCACGCACTTGAAGATGCGTGGAATCAAGCAGTAGGTGTTCAAAATGTCTTTAAGACAATTCGCACTACTACAAAATATGACGGCGGCCTAATTGTGCCGTTTGCAAATCAAAGGTAAAAACATGGACAGTCAAACCAAAGAAGTAATGGACATTCTTCAAGAGGAATGTGCAGAAGTAATTCAAGCAGTTAGTAAAATTAGTCGTTTTGGCCTAGATAACTTAAAGCCTGGTAAACCAAAAACTAATCGCGAACACTTAGAAGAAGAACTAGGTGATTTGCAGGCCATGGTGGAAATACTGCAAGAGCTTGATATTGTTAGTTACTCTAACATCGAAAAAGCCGCAGAAGCCAAGCGTGAAAAATTAAAAATTTGGTCAAATATCTTTAAAACAGAGAATATTTGATATAAATAAAATTGTAGACTGTACCAATAGGGCAGTTTACAGAGCATAGTGCTCACAAATTAGATCTTACTTTATAAGGAGATATTATGTCTAAGATCATCGGTATTGACCTCGGCACCACAAACTCATGCGTGGCTATCGTCGAAAACGGAAACCCCAAAGTAATTGAAAACAGCGAAGGTGCTAGAACTACACCTAGTATTGTTGCCTATGCCAACGACGAAATTCTCGTAGGTGCAAGTGCAAAGCGTCAATCAGTTACTAACCCTAAGAATACAATTTATGCTGCCAAGCGTTTGATCGGTCGTAAGTTTACCGAGAAGGCAGTTCAGAAAGACATCGATTTGATGCCTTATGAAATCATGGAAGCCAAGAACGGAGATGCATGGGTTCGTTCAAATGGCAAAGAATTAGCACCCCCACAAATTTCAGCGGAAGTTCTTCGCAAGATGAAGAAGACCGCAGAGGACTATTTAGGACATGAAGTTACCCAAGCAGTTATCACAGTTCCTGCATATTTTAATGACAGCCAAAGACAGGCAACTAAGGACGCTGGCCAAATCGCAGGCCTGGAAGTACTCCGTATTATTAACGAGCCTACTGCGGCAGCTCTTGCTTATGGGGTTGATAAAACTGATAAGCGTGATCGGAAGATTGCTGTTTACGACCTTGGTGGCGGCACTTTCGATGTATCGATCATTGAAATCGCGAATGTGGAAGGCGATAAACAGATCGAAGTATTAAGCACCAACGGAGACACTTTCCTAGGTGGTGAAGACTTTGACCAACGCATTATGGATTTCTTGGTAGATGAATTCAAGAAAGAAAATGCAGTGGATCTAAAACAAGATGTTTTGGCACTTCAGCGTTTGAAAGAAGCAGCTGAAAAATGTAAGATCGAATTGTCTAGTTCTGCACAGACCAGCGTTAACTTGCCTTACATCACAGCAGATGCAACAGGTCCTAAGCACATGAATGTTACCATCAGCCGTAGCAAACTAGAACAATTAGTTGACGAATTGATTCAACGCTCAATTGAGCCTTGCAAGATTGCTATGAAAGATGCCGGTGTTACCGCCGAAGACATTGACGAAGTTATTCTAGTTGGTGGTATGACTCGTATGCCAAAGGTGCAAGAAGCCGTTGAGAAATTGTTTGGCAAAGCACCGCGCAAGGATGTTAACCCAGATGAAGCAGTTGCCGCAGGTGCTGCTATTCAAGGTGCTGTTCTAGGCGGTGACCGTACTGATGTATTGTTGTTGGATGTAACTCCACTATCACTAGGTATTGAAACACTAGGCGGAGTAATGAGCAAGATCATTCAAAAGAATACAACTATTCCAACTAAGGGACAGCAGACATTCTCAACAGCTGAAGACAATCAGCCAGCAGTGGATATCAAGGTCTTCCAAGGTGAGCGTGAACTTGTACAACACAACAAGTTACTAGGCGAATTCAAACTAGACGGTATTCAGCCACAGCGCCGTGGCCAGCCACAGATTGAAGTTACCTTTGACATTGATGCCAACGGTATCATGCACATTGCGGCCAAGGACAAAACCACAGGCAAAGAAAACAAGATCACTATCAAATCAGACAGCGGTCTAAGCAAAGCAGAAATTGAACGCATGATTCAAGAAGCTGAGATTAATGCAGACGCTGACAAGAAAGCTCGTACCTTGATCGACACCCGCAATTCAGCAGAAGCACAGCTACACGAAGTTCGTAAGGATCTTGCCGACCACGGTGACAAGATCACCGAGGAACAGAAAACAGAAATTGAGACAGTGATCAAAGCAGTTGAAGAAGCCACCAAAGGCGAAGATGCTGAGAAGATCACCGAAGAGCTCAACAAAGTATATCCGGCAATGAAAGCATTGTTGGATGCCAAGACTGCCGCAGAACAGGCTGCTCAACAACCAGCAGCTGAAGCCAAAGCAGACGACAATGTGGTCAACGCTACTTTCACAGAGAATAAGGCCTAATTGTCAAATAGGGGGTACTTTCGAGGCCCCCATTGTTCTTACTTTATAAGGAGACTATTATGAACAATCAACATCAAGTATCTAGAATGGATGCACTAAGCAGAGCATTAATTGGATTCGACCAAATGTTCGACCAAATGGAACGCCGTTACTCTAACAGCGTGTCAAATAACTATCCTCCACACAATATACTCAAGACTGGTGAGAATCAGTATGAGATTCAAATTGCTGTGACAGGATTTGAGAAAGACGAAATTGCCGTAACTGTAGAATCAAATGTTCTTACAGTAAAAGGCGAGGGAGCAGAATCTGTTCGTCACGAGCGGCCCGAAATCGTTTATCTACATCGCGGGCTTGCTACCCGTGATTTTGTTCGAGAGTTTCCACTTGCAGAACACATCGAAGTTGCAGGAGCAGAAATCCGCAATGGCATGCTAATCGTTAAGTTGATTCGAAACATTCCGGAATCAGCAAAACCCAAGATCATCGATATTGTGGAAGTTAAATAAAAAACAGGGGGAAGGAAACTTCCCCCAACCCTAAGGAGGAAATATGGGCACAGAAATTCAAACAGAAGAAAAAATAGCAGTATCATTACAACCTCCCGGTCTTTGGAAGGTAATTTTCCTCAACGACGATTCAACTCCTATGGAATTTGTAATTGAATTATTAACATCAATATTCAAACACACAGAAACTTCAGCCAAAGAAGTCACGCTAGAAGTACACAATACCGGCAGTGGTGTTGCTGGGATCTACGCACATGAAATTGCAGAACAGCTAGGCATTGAAGCCACTAAAGCATCCAGGGCAAACGGATTTCCACTTCAAGTTAATATTGAACAAGAATGACCTTTAATGATATCAAAATCTTGTGGCATCTCTCGTCGGGTGCTAAAAGATTTGGATATTGGATAATGATAAGAAATCATAGTCCTAAAAAAGGCCAGGCAGCAAGAAAAGGAATCGTTGCATTTTTTCAAGCAGGACTAGGACCTATGGGAGTTCGCTGGCAGTATCAAAAATGCAGTAACGGAGACTATATTCTTAAATTAGATGATGAAAGAGATTTCCTGTTTTTCCTGCTCAAGATAAAATAGAATTAAATACACATATTATGAGCCTACGAGAAATCACCAAAGACCTCCATCACGAGGCAGAAACTACAACATTTGCCAAGATGCTACTCAGTGGCAAAATTGGCAAAGAAGATTACAGAAACTATCTGTACAATCTACTGGCAATCTACGATCCTATTGAATGGTATTGCAAGCGTCAAGGATTCCTTGTTTCTATGCCAGACCTTCCAAGACTAAAGTCTATCTATGCAGACTTCCAAGAATTAGATGATGGATCATACTGTTATCTAACTCCTGCTACTCTAGAGTATCAAACTTATCTACATCAAATGGGTAACTGTGAAAAACATAAACATCTTATTAAGGCGCATCTATACTGCCGCCATATGGGCGACCTATTCGGTGGTCAAATCATTAAGAAACAGGTAGCACATATTTCAAGCGGTAAGTTCTACGATTTTGAAAATGGTGACGCTATGAAAATGGCCATTCGTGTAATACTCACAGACGACCTTGGTGACGAAGCTAGAGTAGCGTTTGAGTTTGCTATTAAAATGATGCGAGATCTGTACAATGGAGAGTAAGGTCTGGAACACATTAATTGAGGTGCAAAACCTGTTTATTGATCAGTTTACAAAAACAGGTGAAGAAAAGTTTGAGCCAGGAATGGATCGCTTCAATCAACCAGGTTGGATCAATCGTGTATGGGTTAGCAAAGACTATCGTAGAGCACACGTTGATGTGGTTGATGCTCGTGAAACTAAGGGTCTATGGATGATGCACTGTTGTATCTTCCCACATATACATAACCCTGCTCCTATCTTTGGGTTTGATGTAATTGCAGGTAAGAACAAGATTACGGGCTGTTTTTATGATTATTCGGCAGCTGGCGATAAAGAACATGCTATGATGGATTGGTTCGCTGACAAAGCACAGAAGCTAGAATGGAATCGAACTCGTAAGCTGCCGGATTGGGCAGAGCGTATTTTTAGCCCTAGTATGATTGCTGCCGGCAATGTTAGCAATCAAGAAGAACTTGATCAGATTATTGCCATGGCAAAAGAGGGTATACAGCACTATCTAAGCACAGTAGGCGAAACTAACAATACTGCTAATGATACTACAACAGCACAAAACTACTACTGCGAAAATCAAAAGCAAAATCCGCATACTCCCAAAGTTATGGTTAGTTTGGGGCTTTCAGAAGAAGATGTTAAAGTGTTTATACAGGATTGTCTGTTCCCCGAAATACGATAAATAATTGTATGAGAGCCTTTGAATTCCTTTTAGAAAAAAATCAAGCATCAGTAGAAAAAGCTACTGCGCCTACTGATCCCAGTGCAGTGCCCGGAGATCCAGCAACAGATCCGTTATACAGTTTAAAACTTGCAATAGCGCATAAAATTAAAGATCTGCCCGCAAGCGATGATACCAAATACAGTTTGCAAGAAATAGAAGACATTATCGATTCAATGAAGTTGGGTGGAAGGAAAAAAGCAACACTTTCCAAGTTTGATGAAAAAGATGCTGAAGGTCTGTTAGTTTGGAAAGACACAGATGTACAATCGGCTAAGGAAATGCTGGCAAAATATATTGTTGGACTCGATGCTCCGGTTGAATATAAAAGATCCATGATAGAGCAATGGAAAAATGGCGGATTAATCGATGTTGATCTCTTGCTTGCAACTGGTCAGCCTGACCAAGAAACAAAGCCTAAACAACATCCAATAGGACAAATTGTAAAAGGTTACGATACAAATCCTGCTGTTAAAGAATTTGCAGACGATCTAATGCAGGTGGGCGGAGTGGGCAAGGGTAAAGGCGAGTTCATGCTCAAAGTGTTGAGTCCTAAAATAACAAACCCTGCTGGTGGTAAGGGAGACATTGAAGTAATTGGCTACGGAACTGTTGAAGTTAAAACTACAGATTTAGGCGCAGGTAGATTCACAGATCGTCAAGTTAAGCCAGGAAAAGGTTACCAAGCCGCAGTTAACGATTTCTTTAATACATTTAAACAATATTTAGAACCAACAGGTAATACTATTACAACAGAGCCGGCAGAACCAGCAGCCCCTGAAGAAACTGATCGTTTACAAAAACTGGCTGGAGTCAAACCCTCTCAAGCAACTAAACCTAATACAAAACAACCTCCAGTTGAAGAAGCCAAAGAAAAGAAACCCAAAAAATTATCTTCTGATTCGGGCATAAACATCGAACAACTACATAATTTACACAACAGTCTCCCAGCAGAGGTTCGTGGCGATTTTGTTACTAAATTAACTGCGGTACTTGATCAAGTGTTTGTTTCTAAAGAAACACACCACTATAGCGGAGCGGTTGTTAATGCAATAACTTCACAAGGCGGTGTTGCAAAAGCTAAACAATTATATGGTGTTGGCGTACTTAATAATTATATGGCACAGAAAACCGATAAAGGAATTTTGTACATAAACCTAAAAGGTAGTCCCCCTACTTTTACATTCTTTACTGATAATGCCAGCTTAAATGCTTCAAATATGCGTTTAAATATCGAAACAGCCTACCCTGTAAGCAACGATATACAATTAGTATACCCAAAAACCACCATAGTTAGCACCGCTCAGGCGCAACCGAATCTTTAAGCTAGTCAAGAGTAACTGAGTTTCATTAAATAGCTATATAAATAGCTAACATGGAAATCTTACTCCTACTACTACTTTTTCAAATCAAGCATTGGTACGCTGATTTCAAAATACAGACCTACATGCAGACCGTTAAAAAAGGTGTGTGGTTAGATCCTATTGGCATAAGCCATACACTAGATCATATCTGGACAACACTAGTGGTTTTGTTTGTGTTTAGTTTTTTACATCCCATTGCTGTTACTGCTATTATTACCATTGCAGTCTGTGAAGGCATATACCATTATGTAGTTGACTATACCAAGGTAAAGTATGGTTGCAAAGATAATACTAAACCCCTATTCTGGAATCAATTCGGTCTAGACCAACTTGCGCATCAAGCATCTTACTTGGTCATCGCGGCCTATGTCTGCCTTTAGATAACTCATAGTTTAATCTAGAACAACTCCTGCTAAATATTACTATCGTATACCGGGAGCGAATCGGAAATGAAAAAAATCTTAGTGACACTAAGTGTATTGCTGTCAGCATCTCTATCGCAGGCAGAACTAGTACAACAATTTAAAAATCCAGCCTTTAGCGGCATAGGCTTTAGCAGTCATGTGTTGACCATTGACAGCATAGAAAAGTCACGCAAGGATGCAATAGAAGCAGATAAAAAATCTGCTATTGCCAAGGCAGAAGCAGAACTGCTAAACACACCTTTGAATAGATTTATGAGTCTATTCCAAAGCCAAGTGTATGCTCAACTTGCTACACAGTTAAGCAACAACTTATTCACAAACAAATGTAGTGCCGCAGACGGTACTGCTATTCCGGGTTGTGTAAATCCAACTACAGGTACTTTTGCTCTAGACGGTAACACCGTTACCTGGGCCAAGGCCAACGACAAAGTCACACTGACAGTGGTAGATGTAAATGGTACTAGAACCACTGTCATAGTCCCAATTGCTAGTTTTAGTTTTTAAGGAGAAAATATGAGAGCAATTAAATTATCCTTAATCACACTAGCCGTAGTAGCCCTAGCAGGTTGCTCAACAGTTCGTCCACTAGGCGACACAAAGACTAAAGAAGAAGCTACGGTATCAGGGGCAATCAACAAAAGTTTTGATGTTGTTCCAAGTCCAGCAGGTCCAGCAGTGACAGTAGCAGTATATGGTTTCAAAGACTTGACAGGGCAGCGTAAACCAAGTTCAACATTGAGCCTGTTTAGCACAGCAGTTACGCAAGGTGCAGAAGCATACTTGATGAAGAGTCTACAAGAAGTTGGCAATCGTCAATGGTTCACAGTGGTCGAGCGAGTTGGCCTAGACAACTTGTTGAAAGAACGCCAGATGATCAAACAGACCCGTGAGATCTACGAAGGCGCCAATGCTAAACCTTTACCTCCACTACAGATGGCAGGTGTTATTCTAGAAGGTGGCATTATTGATTACAACAGCAACACACTAACAGGCGGCACAGGTGCTAGAATATTTGGTATCGGAGCACAGACAGCCTATACACAAGATGTGGTTGTTATCAGCTTACGATTGGTAAGCGTACAGACTGGTGAAGTTCTAACCACAGTAACCGTGGAGAAGAATTTGCTCAGTACCGCCGACGGCGCCACAGCGTTGAAGTTCTTCAACCAAGCTACACAAGCATTTGAGTTTGACTCTAGCCAAACATTCAACGAACCAGGTAACTATGCTCTTCGTTCAGCTATTGAAACAGCAGTTATTGAGTTGATCAACAAGGGTGAGCGTAACGGCTTGTGGAAATTCAAGGAGAAATCTAATGAGTTGGTTCAAACACAAGCCCCCAAAGCACCCGCCGCTATCAAAGAGTCACCCCCATCCGTTTCACAGCAGTCCGATGGCGGAAAAAGCAATGAAGGAAACAAAGAAAAAAGTATCTGGGGTAAACTCCAGTTCTGGAAGTAAAAATAACCCACAAGGTTAGGAGAGAAAATGAAACAAACAATTATAACAATATTATTAGCAGCGGCATTTCCAGTAATGGCCCAGACTGCTGTATCGGCACCTAGTGCTCCTGTCATTCCTAATATGGTCACAGTTAGTCCCAACGCAACAGCCGCATTGGCCATTGCTACAACTAACAGAATTTTTATCGACCAAAGCGGTGACAATCCCAATGTCAACATGACACAAGACGGTACAGGTAATGCTGCTGGAAGTGGTGGCCGTCCTATATACCTACGCGGTATTGACCAAACGATCGTTACTCGTCAAATTGGTGTTAACAACGACATCAGTTTAGAAGCGGTAAACAATACCACAGGAACTGGACAAGGGGTCAACATCACTATTCAACAAATTGGTGACAACAATAGAGTTGATGCTGCCTGCGGTTATGGTACAGCTAGTACAGGCGGCACAGCCTTAACAGGTTGTAAGGCTGCTGACTTCAATTGGAAGTTCACTGGCGACAGCAACGATTTCCAATTCCGTGGAACTGGTGATGATCTAAAGAGCGCAGTTGATGTCACAGGTAACAGCAATCTTTTCCGTA
>Ga0209191_1001329_pt1 | contig 16430 bp, 16 predicted proteins | sample S_130626_EF_Meta_FD_187320 | JGI IMG/M metagenome (GOLD analysis project Ga0209191, IMG submission 187320) | Freshwater microbial communities from Lake Simoncouche, Canada to study carbon cycling - S_130626_EF_MetaG (SPAdes) (version 2) | ecosystem: Environmental > Aquatic > Freshwater > Lake ...
GCCCTTATTCGGGTTGCTATCTAGGCGGTTGGGCGTTTAGACTTACCGAAGGAAGTTGACAACTCCGCAGCCTAATCTGGCGAAAAATCACCTTAGATTTCAATCTAGAAGTGTGTCTTTCGCCGCTTAAGTTTCGTATGAGTTTTCTTCGAATAGGTCAGTAGTTCAATTGGTAGAGCAGCGGTCTCCAACACCGCAAGTTGCAGGTTCGAGTCCTGTCTGGCCTGCAAGTAACAACAAAGAAGAAGGAACCAAGATGTCAGATGAAATCGAACAGGTCTCAGAAGATCTAGTCGAGAAGGCGAAAGCTGACAAAGCGTCTAAGCGCGGAGTCATTGGTCGCACCGCTTTGTTCTTTAAGCAGGTTGTTGCCGAACTTAAGAAGGTTACTAAGCCGACTTGGGCTGAGCTTCGCAACTACACCGGTGTCGTCTTGGCATTCGTGGTTGTTGTTATGGCAATCATCAGCTTGTTCGACTGGTTGTTCTTCACTGGAGTGAACTGGGTTTTCACCCCAACCGAGTAACACCACAAATTTTTGCAACAAAGAGTTTTATCAACGATAGGAAACGCAGTGAGTGAAATCGAACGCGACGAGCTAGAAGCTTTAGTCGAGACCGAGCACGAAGCGCAGCACGAGCAACTGGATGCTGTAGCAGAAGAGTTCGAAGAGGCAGCCGATGCCGCCCTCGACATCTCTGCAGAAGAAGCGGCGATGTCAATCGTTGAAGACACCGAGGTTGCTGCAGAGCAGGCCGAAGCTGTTGAAGAAGATGACGACGTCTATGCAATCTTCAAGCCAGAGTTTCGTGCTCTAGCCGGCAAGTGGTATGTCGTGCACAGCTACGCGGGTTACGAAAAGCGCGTCAAGCAGAACATCGAAAACCGTGCGGCACAGCTAGCCGGTGGAGACAGCATCCTTGAAATCGTCGTTCCGATCGAAGAATCTATCGAGGTCAAGAACGGTGAGCGCAAGCTCGTCAAGAAGGTCATGATTCCTGGATACGTCTGGGTTCGCATGGAGCTCAACGAAGACTCTGGTGACCTCGTTCGCCAGACCCCGGCGGTTACCGGATTCGTTGGCAACGCCCAGAACCCAACCCCGCTGCGCCCAACCGAGGCCTGGGAAATGCTTAAGAAGGCACTCTATGAAGAGCGCATTCCTAAAGAAGAGGTCGTCAAGACCGGTTCACGCGCAACTGGCGTGGTCAAGGGTGGCAAGGGCAAGTCTCTTGTTATCAACGTTGACTACAAGGTTGGCGAGAGCATCATGATCAAGGATGGTTCGTTCGCAGGTCTGCCTGGAACCATCAGCGAGATCAAGCCTGAGAGCGGCAAGCTAACCGTTCTCGTTTCACTGTTCGAGCGCGAGACTCCTGTTGAGTTGAGCTTCGATCAGGTTGGCTCACTGAACTAACCACCAAAGATTTACAAAGAGTTCCACAACAACAAAAGGAATAATCAAATGGCACCGAAGAAAAAGATCACCGGAATGATCAAGCTTCAGATCCAGGCGGGCGCTGCTAACCCAGCACCACCAATCGGACCTGCGCTAGGCCAGCACGGTGTAAACATTATGGAGTTCTGCACCGCGTACAACAACGCAACTGCAGATCAGCGCGGAAACGTAATTCCAGTGGAGATCACTGTTTACGAAGACCGTTCATTCACCTTCGTATTGAAGACCCCACCTGCAGCTGAACTCATTAAGAAGGCAGCGAATGTGCAGAAGGGTTCGTCAACCCCACACACCGTGAAGGTTGCACACCTCTCGAAGGATGCGCTCTACAAGATTGCTGAGCAGAAGATGTCTGACCTCAACGCCAACGATGTTGACGCTGCGGCAAAAATCATCGCAGGTACTGCCCGCAGCATGGGCATCACCGTCGACGCATAAGCAATAAAAACAAAACAATAGAAGTCGTGGGAGGATCGCGCGCGATCTGTATAACCACAACTGTGACCAAAGAAAAGGAATAACAGAATGGCAAAGCGCTCAAAGGCCTACCAGGCCGCATCAGCTCTCATCACCGAGGGCAAGTTCTACACACCAGCCGAGGCAGTCACTATCGTTCGCGAGACTGGCTCAAAGAAGTTTGACTCAACCATCGAGGTTGCGCTCAAGCTCGGTGTTGACCCTCGCAAGGCCGACCAGATGATCCGTGGAACCGTATCGCTTCCAAACGGAACTGGAAAGACCGCCCGCGTTATCGTCTTTGCAACCGGTGCAGCGGCTGAAGCAGCACTTGCAGCTGGCGCTGACGAAGTCGGTGGCGACGAGCTAATCGAGAAGGTAGCCGCAGGCTGGACAGCTTTCGACTCAGCAGTATCGACCCCAGAACTCATGGGCAAGGTCGGTCGCCTAGGAAAGGTACTTGGTCCTCGTAACCTAATGCCAAACCCTAAGACCGGAACCGTAACCCCAGACGTTGCCAAGGCAGTTACTGACATCAAGGGCGGAAAGATCGAGTTCCGCATCGACAAGCAGTCGAACCTTCACTTCATTATCGGCAAGGCATCATTCACCAAGGAGCAGCTAGGTCAGAACCTAGAGACCGCGCTTGACGAAGTTATGCGTTTGAAGCCATCTAGCTCAAAGGGCCGTTACCTAATGAAGGCCGCACTTTCAACGACCTTTGGTCCGAGCATTTTGCTAGACACCAACATCGTCAAAGTTGAGTTCTAAAGATTTAACTCTTGGATGAAGGGCCGGAGTTAACCCTCCGGCCCTTTTTCATTCAGGTAAATGTTCGTAGGCTATTACTTTGATATTGAGAGGTTGGGATATTGACCGGTCACGCATTCGGTGCGGCTACTCTGTTAGACCCTAAAGACCCAATGGGTTTGCGTTCAAACGCACCCCTATTAGATGCGTGGATTCGCGATATGGAGACCGACAGGTCACCCTTTCAAATTCCTGGCCACAAAGGCCGAAATGACCTAACCGGCACCGTCGTCGACGGTGACATTCCGGTGCTTCCTGGCAACCACCCGCACCGCATTTCGCCGAGCCTGATTCTTGAGGCCGAGGCGCTCGCGGCAAAACTCTGGGGTGCAGACCTCTGCCGCTTTGGCGTAAACGGATCTTCTGGCTCTAACCACGCGGCCGTCATGGCGGTTGCCTCACCCGGTGACAAAGTTATCGTTTCGCGCACCCTGCACAAGTCTGTTCTTGTCGGCATGGTTTACGCAGGAGTTGTTCCAGTCTGGATTCGCCCCGAGATTAACCCGGCAACTGGTTTGCCTGAGTATTTGCCATCGAGTCGACTCGCAGAAACTCTGGCGCAGCACCCCGATGCAAAAGCCGTGCTGATTGGTGAACCGTCTTACGTCGGCACCATGTCGAACATTCCAAGGCTGGCGAAGGTGACGCACGAGTATGGCATTCCGCTGGTTGTCGACGCTGCTTGGGCCGCACACTACGGCTTTCACCCTGAACTTCCGGCGCACCCGCTGAGTGAAGGCGCAGACATCGTGGTTACCTCAGCACACAAGACCCTGCCGAGCTATTCGCAGGCAAGTTTTGTTTTGGTGAACTCTGAGTTTGTCGACTTGTCGCGCTTCAACAAAATGTTTGACTCCACCCAAACCACTTCTATGTCAGGGCGCATCCTTGCATCAATCGACGCCGCCCGCGCTCTGCTGGAGCGTCACGGTCATGAACTTATTGGCCCGGTTATTGAGGCAACCGAAAAGGGTCGAGCGGCGCTGGTTGCTGCGGGAATCGAAGTTATCGACGGCGAATACATTGATCCACTCAAGCTTGTGATTCTGCTTTCAAGTTGCGGAGCAGACGGCAACAAGGTTGAGGCAGATCTGCTGGCAGCAAATATCGACATCGAGATGGCGAATCGCGACATTCTTATTCCCATGATTACATTCGCCGATACGCCTGATCGCATCAATGACTTGGTTAGCAAGATAATCGATTCGGTTAACTCGCACCGCGGTGAGGCAAGGTCAATTGAAATCTTGCCTGCCTTCTCAATCGAACCCGAGGTTGTTGTCACTCCGCGTGAGGCCTTCTTCTCTGGCTCTGAGGTAGTTGCTGCCGAAGATGCCGTCGGGCGGGTTTCGGCCGAAATGATTTGCCCATACCCACCGGGTGTTCCGATTCTCTCGCCTGGTGAGCGCATAACCGAAGCCGCGTTGGCTGCTCTGTTCGAGGCCCGAGATATGGGCGTGCGAATAGCCTTTGTCGCTGACCCAACACTCAAGACTCTCAAGGTTTTGCCCGCCCAATAGAGACGAGAGCTTAAGCGTTGCTTGAGCGCTTGTCGTTGGCCACTCCGGCCACGACAAGCAGCGCGCCTGCAAGCGCAACGAGCAGAGAGCCCGAAGCCTCTGGTGCCGATAGCACCTGAATGATCTGTTCGTCGGTCATTGACGGGTCAAGCAAAGGCAATGAACTCAAAGCTCCAAATTCGATGAAAGTGCCGACCGTCAGCATTAGAACCGACGACAATCGAACCTTCGACTTTGCTGCGCCTTTTGGTTTGATGAATATGGCTACTACTGCGGTGATAAACCAGCTGAGCAGCGACAGAACAAAGAAAAGCCAAAACTTGTAACCCTTGCTGCGCGCTGTGCGCGCAGTCACCCAGGCAGCGCCAATTGTGAAAGCGATCAAAATCAGCAGGGAGTTGCCGGCGAAAGCAAGAGTGTCCATGTCGATGTCCATGGCTAAAGACTACGCATGCTTCTAGCCAAGGGTCTGGTTCAGGTCGCTCAAAGTCGGTGGTTCGCAACCGGCTCGCTCGCAAGTTATCGAGGCAGCTACAGCCGCCACCCGCACATACTCGGCCAAGTCGGCATCGCTCAGGTTTTCTAGACGATCAAATGGGTTGCTGCCTAGAACATCTGCATCGCTCAACTGCCCAAGCAGGTTTGCGCAGAAAGTGTCTCCGGCTCCAACTGTGTCAACAACGTTAATCTTGCGCGACGGCACGTCTACTCGAGCCGTTCTCTTCCGATAAATAGAAGTTCCATCGGCACCCCTGGTGACCAACACGATCCGCTCGGTGTCACCTATCCATGAAGCCACGATCCCATCGAGATCTGCACCGGCGTCAAGACCATAGAGCCACTGAATATCTTCGTCGGATGCCTTGATGATGTGTGAAATTTGGTTGAGGCGTTCAACTCGCACTCGCTCTTCTGCCGCGTCGAAACCGAGCGCCGGGCGCATATTGATGTCGTGCGAGATGGTTACCGAATTCTGGTCAAAGTGCTCGTCGGCCCACTTTTCAATAACCGAACTCGATGGCTGCATTGCCATGGTTAGGCAGCCAAACTGAATCGCGGTGGCGTGCATGTTCTCAAGTTCGGTATCGGTCGGCAGCTCGGCAGGGGCCCAGCCCCAGTCGGCGGTGCCATTCACATAGAAGGCATAAGACGGAACACCGTTCGAGTCGATACTGACCACGGCAAGCGTTGTTAGTTCTGTCGCCTGCACGCTGTGTTCTAGATGAACGCCATTCGTCTCAAGTCGCTCTCGGATGATCTTGCCGAAGCGATCATTAGAGATTCGGCCCAGAAACTGGTGCTTTGTGCCGCGACGGGCAAGAGCAAGAGCCACATTGGCATTAGCCCCGCCGACCACGGCGTTGAAGCTCCCCGCCTGATAGCGGTTCTCAATGAGATCGATAAGAGCTTCGCCGATAACCAGAATCATGTCGTCAGTTTATTGCCACGGGTATAGCGTTGAACCATGAAGAACATTCCTTTGGTAAACCGCTCGATTGCGCTTCCGTTAGTTGGCCTGGTTGCCGTTTGGTCAATCATGATGTTCGCGAACTGGTTCGCCATGTTCGGTCAAAAGGGTTATGAACCAACTAGTCGGCTAATCGTCTATATCTACCTGTTTGGCTTTGCCGTGGGAGCTTTCTCTGCATTGATTGGTCACGGATGGGCCTTGAAGTCGCTAGCGCTCGATGAGCACGATGGCTTGGCTCGTGCGGCGGTTCGCTTTACCGTTTTGACAGTAGTTCTCGGTCTGGCAGCAACGACAATCTTTGCCCTCACAAACTTCTTGTCGGCATTCAACTCTTCGAGTCAAAGCTCTGATGTGTTGGGTCGCCTCATCTGGACGTACCTGCCGATTCTGCTGGCAACAGCGGTAGTGGTCTTCGTATTGCTTCGTGCCTTTGTGTTTCGAGGTGCGACCGTTGCGATCGAGGGTGAGCCAAAACCCAAGATGAGCGAGCGCCAGAAGGCTCTGGCTCTCGGCTATGCCGTGCCAATTATGACCACCGCTTTCGCGATCATCCTCGGGCTCTTTATCTATGACGCCACCCGAACCAACCTAGACACCTGGGTGTGGGTTCTGATCATTGCGATGGTAGGAGTGGGTGTGATTTTTGGAACCCGATTTGCCTCGCGTGCCAAACAAGCACGCGTTGAAGCACCTAAGCCGAAGACCGCGCTCGCGGCCGGAGCGGCGAGCCTGAACTTTGTTCTCTCGATTATCTTTGGCGCCACGGTTTCAATCATGTCTTTCACGATGGGCGCAACTGCAATCAGCAACCTGCAGGTTTGGCCGGCTTGGGTTGAAGGTGTTAACGAGCAACCAGCGCCGACGGTCTCTATGCCGACTCTTTCGTGGCTAATTCAAGACTTTGCTCCGGCCGTTGTTTTGTTGTTGCTTGCCGTTGTGGGTGTTTACTTGAGCATCACAGAACGTCACCGCAAAGAAAACACTTCGGTCGAAGCATAGGCAACGCGAGCTTTGAAGTTTTATTCTAGCGGTTTGCTCTTTGATAACGATGGTGTGCTCGTAGATTCACACGCGGCGGCGGCTGACGCCTGGGCAATTTGGTGCAGCGAATATGCACCGCAGATAAGCTGGGATGATCCCAAGCACGCGGGGCAGCGCGCAGAAGACAAAGTACGCGAGTGGATCTCATCGCCAGATCTTTTCGAAGTCGCCAACAACCGAATCAACGAGCTTGAGCAACTAACCGCACACACGACAATCGCATTGCCTGGAGCAGTCGAGCTAACTTCTTCTTTGCGCGATGGCACTTGGACGGTTTGCACTTCGGCAAACCCAAACCTTGGGCGCGCTCGATTGATTGCTGCCGGCATCAAAGTGCCGGCCGAACTCGTTACCGCTGCCGATGTGAAGCGTGGCAAGCCCCACCCAGATCCGTATCTGCTCGGTGCAGAGCGTTTGGGCTTTGCGCCCGAAGACTGTGTCGTTTTCGAAGATGCCATCGCCGGGGCAGAAGCGGCGGAGGCCGCCGCAGTCGGGCTGATCATCGGGGTAACGCCAGCGGCCCTTGCCGGCCCGGCCGACATTGTGATTCGCGACCTAACGGGAATAACCTTTGATGGTGACTTGCTTTATATCCCTGACAGCAACCGCCTTCGATAGGAGCCCAAAATGAGCGAAGTAACTTTCTATAGTGCCGACTGGTGCAGCGACTGCCGCCGCTCAAAGGCCCTAATGACCACCCTTGGCGTCGAATACGAGCTCAAGGATGTCGAGCACAACCCCGAGTTTGCCGTTGAAGCCGAGCAAATTGCTGGGCGCAAGAACATTCCGGTGGTGCAGTTTGCCGACGGCAAGTTCTTGGTTGAGCCCTCAGATGCCGAGTTGCACGCTGAGCTCACTGTTCGCGGCCTGATTTAGCCTAAAAAAGTTCTTGGCAATCGCGCCCTGCGCGGTTAGGCTGAACTTGTTACGAATTCGTGACAGTAGTCGTTTGCAGTGCATTAGATGCACCAGTCTTTCCTTTATTTGAGAATCCGTTGTTTGGATGTAGCTCTCGTGTTTGGGTTTAGCGCAGTTCGACTAGCCCGAGATTAAGCAGCTACTCCCTGTGAAATCAACACAAATTAAAAGGAAAAAACATGCCAAAATTTGGCGACTCAAACGCGCGCGCCGCAAAAAAGCCAGGCGCTCCAAAATCAATTCACCGCAAGGGTGCTTCGGCAGCCGACGACCGCGGTGCCCGCAAGCCACGCGCAGCAAAAACCGGTGCACCTTCATCACGTTGGGAAGACCGCGCTCCGCGCACCTTCGACCGTGATGCACGCCCGGCTCGAGACTCACGCGATTCTCGTGATGCACGCCCAGCTGCAGGTGGCGACAAGCGTCGCGACTGGAGCCCAACACCTCCTGCACGCCGCAGCAACTTTCAGCGCGATGACCGTGACTCACGTCCGGCTCGTGATGACCGTGCCCCGAGAACTTTCGACCGCGACTCACGTCCGACCCGCGATGGCGCAGCACCTCGTCGTTTCGAAGACCGACCAGCTCGCACCTTTGACCGTGACTCACGTCCGGCTCGCGACGACCGTGCACCACGCACTTTCGATCGTGACTCACGTCCGGCTCGTGACGACCGTGCACCGAGAACTTTTGACCGTGACTCACGTCCGGCTCGCGACGACCGTGCACCACGCACTTTCGATCGCGATTCACGTCCAGCTCGCAAGTTCGAAGATCGTCCGGCTAGAACCTTTGACCGTGATGCACGCCCAGCTCGTGACGATCGTGCACCACGTACTTTCGACCGTGACTCACGCCCAGCGCGCGACTCGCGCGATGGTGGTTCACGTCCAGCCCCTCGCACTTTCGATCGCGCAGACTCACGCGGCCCACGCAAGTTCGATGACCGCCCACGCAAGTTCGACCGCGACTACCGCGACGACAGCACAAACGGTCGTCCAGACCGCGCTGACCGCGTAGACCGCGATCGTGACCGCGACCGCACTTTCGATGGCGCACGCCAGAGCAACCCAAACAAGAAGGCCTTCTTTGAAGACCAGAAGCTTGAGCGCTTAGAGAGCGTCGACGCATCGACAGTTGACATCACCGGCAGCTTTGGCGACATGAACCTTCACCCGAAGCTTCTCGTTGCTCTTGAGCAGATGGGCGTCACCTCACCGTTCCCAATTCAGGCAGCGACCATCCCAGCGGCTATCGGCGGCATGGATGTTCTAGGCCGCGGAAAGACCGGCTCGGGTAAGACTGTTGCGTTCATCGTTCCACTTATCACCAAGTTGATTGCTGCTGGTTCAGTGCCACGCAAGCCAGGCAAGCCACGCGCGCTAGTTCTTGCGCCGACTCGTGAACTTGCAGATCAGATTGACCGCACCGCTAACGCGTTGGCGAAGTCGGTTGGCTTCTACACGGCTTGCATCTACGGTGGTGTTCCACAGCGTCGTCAAGAAAACATGATGAGCCGAGGAACCGACATCGTGGTAGCAACACCTGGTCGTCTTGAAGACCTAATGGCTCAGGGAGTCATTGACCTAAGCGAAGTTGAAACCATCGTGGTTGACGAAGCCGATCACATGTGTGACCTTGGCTTCATCGAACCGGTGAAGCGCATCATGCGTGCCTGTGGAGATTCACAGAAGCTTCTCTTCTCGGCAACTCTTGATAAAGAAGTTGATGCACTTGTTCGCGAGTTCCTTCCTGCACCTTTCGTGTATGAGGTTCCGAACGAAGAGAACGACACCGCAAACATCATTCACCGAGTTCTAACCGTTGACCAAGAAGACCGTTCACAGGTTCTCTTGCGTTTGGTTCAGGGCGAGGGCAAGAGCTTGATCTTTGCTCGCACCAAGATGACCGCCGAGCGTTTGAGCGAAAGCTTGACAGCCGCAGGTGTTCCTGCTGCGCGTTTGCACGGTGACCTAAACCAGAACCAGAGAAACCGAAACCTAGAGCGTTTCGTCAAGGGACACGTTCGTGTTCTAGTTGCAACCGACGTTGCGGCACGTGGAATTCACGTTGATGACATTGCGCTAGTTGTTCAGGTTGACCCACCAGAGGAATACAAGACTTACTTGCACCGCGCAGGCCGAACCGGTCGTGCTGGCAAGGAGGGAACTGTCGTTACTTTGATTCCTCGCAACCGTCGTCGTCGCATGGAAGACATGTTGAACCGCGCCGAGCGTGACGGAATCTTCACCGAAGTTCGCCCAAGCAACGCATTGCTTGAAGAACTAGCCGGCCCGATTGCACCACCACCAGCCCAAGAAAATCTCGACTTCGGCGACTCACGCGGCGGAGGCCGCGGCGGTGACCGTGGTCGCTCAGGTGGACGCGATGGTGGCCGTGGTGGTTACCAGGGCAACCGCTCAGGTGGTCGTTCAGGTGGACGCGATGGTGGTCGAGGTGGCGACCGCAAGTTTGGCGACAAGCCGAAGCGCAGCTTCGACCGCTCACGCTAAACAGCACTATTTTCAAGGCATCGCCGCTGACCTTCGGGTTGGCGGCGATGCTGTTTTAGGGCTTACAGTTGCCTAATGCGCATAAAAAAAGCCCTCACGTCAGCCCTGGTCGCTGCACTCGTTCTAGTTGGCGGAATCACCGCAACAACTCCGAGCCAAGCGGCTTCGACGCTGACCTCACCCTCGTGGATGTCGAACGCGACCGTGTATGAAGTGAACGTGCGACAGTACACGCAAGAGGGAACCTTCAACGCATTCGCAACCCACCTGCCGCGATTGAAAAAGCTCGGCGTAAAGGTTTTGTGGCTGATGCCGATTCAGCCGATCTCAAAAGAGAAGCGCAAGGGCACACTCGGTTCGTACTATTCGATCGCCGATTACAAAGCCACTAACCCCGAGTTTGGCACCGCTGCCGATTTCAAGAACCTAGTTGACAGCGCTCACGCGCAAGGTTTCAAAATTGTTCTCGACTGGGTGCCGAACCACACCGGCTGGGATAATCCGTGGATTACACAGCACCCAGACTGGTACACCAAGAATTCGGCGGGGCAGATAATTCACCCGCCGGGCACCGACTGGACAGACGTTGCGGATTTGAATTACAACAATCAGGCCATGCGCGCCGAGATGATTGCTTCAATGAAGTACTGGGTAGACACCTATGACATCGACGGCTTTAGATGCGATGTTGCCGGAGCCGTGCCAAATGATTTTTGGAACACCGCAACCGCAACGCTGACAGCAATCAAACCGCTCTGGATGCTCGCCGAATCAAACCCGAGTGAAGTTACCATCGGGCAGAACTTTACGAGCGCATACAACTGGACGCTTAAAGATGTTTTCAACGGGATGAGTCGAGGCACGACAGATAACTTCAACATAAGTGGAGAGATCTCAAGAATTGCGAGTGACTATCCAAAGGGCACCTACCCGATGAACTTCATCACCAACCACGATGAAAACTCTTGGAGCGGCACCGAATACACGCGACTGGGTGGAGTTGCTGCAGCAAAAGCTGGCGCAGTTATCTCATTCACATTGCCGGGTGCTCCTTTGCTCTATACGGGTCAAGAGGTGGGCATGAACAAGATGCTCAAGTTCTTCGAGAAAGATCAGGTCGACTACCCGGCAACAACTTCGCCAATGACTCCGTTCTATACAAAGCTCATCGAGTTGAAGACCAAGAACGCTGCCCTTGCGGTTGGCGCAACGGCCGGCTCGATCACCGAGGTCGTCTCCAGCAAATTCGAAGTCACGTCTTATGTGCGAGTGGCCGGCAAGGCAAAGGTCTTGGTCGCTGTGAACCTAAGTGGCAAGGCGACGTCCGTGAAGTTGACCTGGGGTAAGAACGCGGGCAGCTACTATGACTACGCAACCAACAAGACCGTGAAGATTGCCTCGAGCCAGACGGTGACATTGCCGGCCTATGGCTACAAGATCTATACGACCAACAAGTTGGTCAATAAGTAGGGACGATCGAGGGGTTGCGCTCGGGCGCGGCCAGGGTCTAAACTGGGAGATAGCCAAAGACCGCCGGTTTCGGGGTAGGCAAATCGAAGATTTTTCTGAGATTAGCTTGCGCCGACGAAGAGAGCAAAAGCTCAGCCCGCGCAGGTGTGTGAAGTAAGTTCTCGTTTCGAGAATTTTTGCTCCGTGCGTCTGCGCTCGGAGCCTTTTTCTTTCTGGGGCTAACCGGCATAAATCATCAAGGAGTGCCATGGCGAACAAGGTTCAGACCGTAGCCGAGCTTACTGACGCGTTCAAAAGCTCATCTGCCGTCTTTCTAACCGAGTACCGCGGACTTACTGTGTCGCAGCTCAAAGAGCTACGTCGTTCAATCAGTAGTGACGCAACCTACGCCGTAGCAAAGAACACACTTCTAGAGATCTCAGCTAAGAACGCAGGGGTGACCGCATTTGAGGGTCAGCTCTTCGGTCCTACTGCGATGACTTTCGTTCACGGAGACCCTGTCACCGTTGCGAAGGCTCTACGTGACTTTGCGAAGGCAAACCCTCTGCTAGTGGTCAAGACTGGTGTCCTAGACGGCATCACCCTTACCGAGGCTGAGGTTAAGAAGCTTGCTGACCTCGAAAGCCGTGAAGTGCTGTTGGCAAAGGCCGCCAGCATGTTCAAGGCCAAGATGTTCCAGGCTGCTTACATGTTCCAGGCTCCACTTGCTCAGGCTGCTCGCGCAGTCGATGCCTTGCGCATCAAGCAAGAGGGCTAAAAACACACGGATTTATCCACAAAACGCTTCAAAACCCCAAATTAGGAGACAAAAATGGCAAAGCTATCAACCGACCAGTTGATCGACGCTTTCAAGGAGCTTTCGCTCATTGAGCTAAGCGACTTCGTAAAGAAGTTTGAAGAAGTATTCGAAGTTACCGCTGCTGCTCCTGTAGCAGTTGCAGCTGCACCTGCAGCTGGTGGCGGCGCTGGCGAAGCAGCTGAAGAGAAGGACTCATTTGACGTCGTTCTAGAGTCAGCTGGCGACCAGAAGATCGCTGTTATCAAGGAAGTTCGCGCACTGACCAACCTAGGTCTAGGCGAGGCAAAGGCTGTTGTAGACGGTGCACCTGCAACCGTTCTAGAGGGCGCAAACAAAGACACCGCCGAGAAGGCAAAGGCAGCCCTAGAGGCAGCTGGCGCAAAGGTTACCCTCAAGTAATCTCGCTTCAGAGCTAAAGAATCCCCGGTCATTCGTGATCGGGGATTCTTTTATTTACAAAAGTAAATCTGCTCGGAAAATAGACCTGCGAAGATAGAGCCATGGCGCGAGTTCTGATAAACCACGGATTAGCAAATCGCCGTTGGCAAGACCACTGGCAAAGACATCTTGCTAACGCACTGCGCAAGCAGGGGCATCTGGTTTCTTACGCGCAGTTTCCTAACCCAGACAAGCCAACTCTCGAGGAGTGGCAGGCCATGCTAAACGCCGAGGCAGAACTGTTGGTCGAGGCTGGTGAGCAGGCAGGTGAACTTATTTTTGTTGGCCACTCACTCGGCTGCCTGAACTTCTTGTGGGCGGCCTCTGAGGGTGACCTGCCAGCCCGGTTCAGCCGAGCCCTGTTGGTAGCGCCTGCAGACCCAACCCTTTTGCCAGACCTCGAGATTGATCGCCTGAACCTCAACCACCCCGACTTTTCGCGCCGTGTAGCCGCCTTTGTCGATTCGGTAATCCTGGTCGGAAGCGATAGTGACAAGTGGCTGCCGCGAGGCATCCGTGAGACTTTTGGCAAACCTCTTGGCGTCGAACCGGTCGTGATTGAGGGCGGCAACCACCTGTCGATGGCCGATGGCTGGGGCTATTGGCAAGGCGTAATTGACTGGGTCAACGACCCGACGGCCGACCTAACGGTTCGCGGGTAGGCTACAAAGAAGCTCCCGATTTGCCCCACGGAGTACACAGAGTAGTTAGAGAATCCATGCGGATCTTGCTAATCGGTGCTGGCGGCGTAGGCGACGCAATCGTAAAGATTGCAGCCACCAGACACTTTTACGAACATATTGTTGTTGCCGATTTCGACCTTTCACGAGCAGAGAACTCAATCGAGTGGGTGCGCAAGCGCAACGGTGAAGAGAAAGCCTCACAGTTCACCGCCGCGAAGATTGACGCTTCGAACGCCGCTCAAATTGTTGAGCTAACCAAAGCTCACAACATCACGCACATCTTGAATGCGGTTGAACCAAAGTTTGTTAACACCGTTTTCTCGGCAGCCTTTACCGCCGGCGTGCACTATCTCGACATGGCGATGAGTCTTTCTGAAGTCAACGAGAGTGACCCGTTTCACCTGCCAGGCATCAAGCTAGGCGATGCACAATATGCGGTGCACGATCAGTGGGAACGCTCAGGTCGCCTTGCTCTAGTTGGCATCGGTGTTGAGCCTGGTTTGTCGAACATTTTTGCTCGCTACGCAGCCGACTACCTTTTCAGTGAGATCACTGAAATATCGGTCAAGGATGGCGGCAATCTAGTTGTGCGCAACGAAGCTGGCGAGGAAATCTTTGCGCCTTCTTTCTCGATCTGGACCACCATCGAGGAGTGCCTCAACCCGCCGGCACTCTGGACTCGCGACAAAGGTTGGCACACGACCGAACCATTCAGTGAACCAGAGATCTTTGAGTTTCCCGAGGGAATCGGAAACGTCGAGTGTGTGAACGTTGAGCACGAAGAGGTGGCGATGCTGCCGCGCAGTATTCGCGCAGATCGTTTCAGCTTCAAATATGGGCTGGGCTCTGACTTCATTGGCGTACTGAAAACCCTGCACATGCTAGGTCTCGATGGCACCAAGCCGACTCGAGTTCGAAGCGTTCAGGGGCCTGTAGACGTGGCACCGCGTGACATGGTGGTTTCGGTTTTGCCTAACCCGGCAGACATCGGGCCACGCATGACCGGCAAGACCTGCGCCGGCACCCTCGTGCTTGGCAAAGACAAGAACGGTCGAGAACGAGCTACCTATCTTTATCACGCAGCTGACAACGAGTGGACTATGGCCAACTACGAGTCACAGTGTGTGGTTTGGCAGACGGCGTTTAACCCGTTGATTGCTCTCGAACTAATGGCTGAGGGAATTTGGCGCGGTGCCGGAGTTCTCGGACCAGAAAACTTCGACGCGAAGCCATTCTTAGATCTGATGTCTTCATCGGTCGGTTACAACATCGAGTGGAAGCAGCAGGAGCGCCTACCGGCGTCGCCACTGCGTCAACCCTAAGAACAAATGTCTGACTACGACGTCGCAATTGTTGGCTCCGGTTTCGGAGGTTCGATTGCGGCGTTGCGTTTAACCGAGAAGGGTTACCGCGTTCTGGTGATTGAGGCTGGTTCGCGTTACCGCGACGAAGACTTTGCCAAAACCAGTTTTGATCTAAAGAAGTTTCTGTTCTTTCCGAGACTTGGGCTGCGCGGAATTCAGCGAATCGACTTTTTGCGAAACGTGATGGTGATGTCTGGTGCCGGTGTCGGTGGTGGTTCGCTTGTCTATGCCAACACCCTTTACCGTCCACCCGCAACTTTCTTCAACACCGGTTCGTGGGCAAAATTAGCCGACTGGCAAACACTGCTAAGCCCCTACTACAACCAGGCCGAGCGCATGCTCGGCGTCGAGACCAATCCGTTTGAGAGCAACAGCGACCGTGCCGTCAAAAAGGTCGCAGACCGCATGGGCTTTGGCAACACCTATCGTCTGACTCCGCTCGGCATTTTCTTTGGCACGAAAAAGAAACTTGCCGAAGGCACCAAAGTTGAAGATCCGTACTTCGGTGGCAAGGGTCCGTCGAGAACTTCATGCATCAATTGCGGTGAATGCATGACCGGCTGCCGTCACGGCGCTAAGAACACCCTGGTTAAGAATTACCTCTTTCTGGCCGAGTCGGCTGGAGCCCAGGTTATTGCTGACACCACGGTCACCGACATTCAAGAAGTGAACGACGGCAGCTACCTGCTTTCAACCCGAAACAGTTCATCGGTCGGCACCATCAAGCCTCAGTTGATAACCGCAGATCAGGTGATTGTCGCAGCCGGTGCACTTGGCACCGCAAAGCTTTTGCAAAAGGTTCGGGCTAAGGGCCGCCTTGCTGGCATGAGTGAAAAACTCGGCTACCTGAGTCGCACCAACAGCGAATCGCTGCTCGGAGTTGTGTCTCGCGGTAACGATGTTGACTACACAGAAGGCAGTGCAATTACCTCGAGTGTGTTTCCTGACGAGCACACTCACATCGAACCGGTTCGCTACGGTCACGGTAGCGGATTCATGGGAATCATGGTCTCGCTTATGGCATCAGGAAAGAGGGGTGAAACTCCAACCCCGCTGCGCCTGCTTGGTGTAACCCTGCGCAACCTGAACCTGCTTCCTAAGTTTTATAACTTGCGCACCTGGCCAGAGCGCACGCTCATCTTGCTGGTGATGCAGGCGCGAGACAACTCGCTAACCACTTTTGCAAAGACAACTATTTTTGGTCGCAAGAAACTAACTTCACGACAGGGTTACGGCGAGGCTAACCCTGCCTGGGTAAAAGCCGGTCACGACTTCACGCGTGAATTAGCCGCTGACATGAACGGAATTCCGGGTGCGGTTGCCACCGAACCGTTCGGTATTCCGATGACCGCACACTTCTTGGGCGGGTGCGTAATCGGTGCTAGTGCAAAAGACGGTGTTGTCGACGGTTACCTTCGCGCCTTTGGTCAACCCGGTTTACACATCTTCGACGGCTCAACACTTTCGGCGAACCCAGGGGTTAACCCG
>Ga0209191_1001331_pt1 | contig 16421 bp, 25 predicted proteins | sample S_130626_EF_Meta_FD_187320 | JGI IMG/M metagenome (GOLD analysis project Ga0209191, IMG submission 187320) | Freshwater microbial communities from Lake Simoncouche, Canada to study carbon cycling - S_130626_EF_MetaG (SPAdes) (version 2) | ecosystem: Environmental > Aquatic > Freshwater > Lake ...
GCTTTACTTAGGAATCCAAATATGCCCATGCTGGTGATCAACATTAACACAACAACTGCCGTCATCATATAGACTTTGATAAACGTTGGAGCACGTTCCCAATTGGCTTTTAACCAACTGGCACAGACTAGTTTGGCAACTTCCAAACTCCCGCCCATGATATAAATTGGAATGGTAGCCGCGGCAAAGATAGCGGCAAGACCGATGACGGAATAATAGATAGCCACCGCTGAAATTATCAGGCCGGTGGCTAGCAATAGTAGCCCAAGGATCATTTTATGATTAAGCTGTTTGAGTTAGGTCAGCGGAGATAGACACTGTGACCAACGCAAAAACGTTTGCAGGAGTGTCGGGTTGAGTAATAGTAACCGATTCTTGGAAGGAACTGTCTGCGTCAGTTGGATCCATAGTTCTATAAGTTCTAGTGTATCCAGCACTTGCACCGCCACGGGTGATAGCACGAGTAACAGCTTCTTTGATACAGTTTTGCATTGCAGTGGCTAAATTGGTTGCTGATAGTGCTTCGAATGTGCTGGTTGTCAGTGCTGTTGAACCGTTGCTTAATGTGCCAGCCCCGATGATTTTTTGCCAACCACCCAAGACATATTCTTCTTGTGCATACCCAACAGTAAAAGCTAAACTGGTAGTAATGTCGTCTGCGTTGTCTAATACACTGGCATCTGACTCTAAGCTGGTAATGTCTACAATCATTGGTTGCGTAAATTGACTTAGTTCGTCAATAATAGCTTGCCAACGCATGTTACCACGGGCTCTTCTACGGCTGATGTTTAACGTAGTTGGCAATGTTGCGAATGAGTTGAAATCGTCTACTTCAACGCCGCCTGAAGTGGTTAATGTAGCGTCACTTGGGAAGCCGCTGGTGTTAATTGTTACACGATAAAAATTTGGTGTAAGTTGATCTTGTGTGTTTTGAAATCCTGATGCCATATCCTGGTCCTCTTTATTTTAGTATTTATTCCAAAAAGTCCAACTTCTGGCAGTATCGCTATAACAAACAGTATCTAAAAAACTCCTGCTTACTCCGCTCTGCACAATCAAACTTTCTACTTTGCGACAATAGCCATTATTTGAAGGCATTGTCATGATAACCACAACTAATCCATTGTGATTACCGTTATCCCATCTAGTAACTTGCCCATTTTCTGCATTATTTACAGCATGCCAAAATGCCGCTTCATGTGCAGATGTTACTTCTTCTGTTAACTTATTATTTACATGATCAATTACAGAACCGAAAATAGTGAATATCGAATCACTGCGGATTACAGTCCGGCCACTGTGCCAGCTTTGCGCTTGAGCATCACCGACCGAAACTGCTAGGAAGAATGTGCCAACTGCCATCCATTTTTTGGCAACTGATAGCCCTTCTTTGAACATCGTATCCTCCGATTTTAGTCCAATAAACATATTCACCACAGTTACCAGCAATGCCTACACGAACTTCAGTGATACGCTCTACAGGATCATCTGAACATTTTACTGTGGTCTTGCTGGTAACGTCTTCTTTGTTAACTGTTTCAATTGTTTGATTGGTATAACAAAATTGGCTGGTTTGTTGTGGCTTTGGGGTAGAGCCACAACCTGCCAAAGTTGCCACAACCAAAGCTGTCAACAACAATTTCATTATTGTCCTTTTGCGGCTTTGGCTTCTGCAATCAACTGCTCAAACACAGGCTTAGGCATCTCTAAACGAACAAACGTATAGTGGCGACCTTGCATGGTAAACTGTGCTGTTTCTGTTTTCATATGTTCACGAATAGTTGTATTCTTAACAACATACGAAATTGATGTCTTTGTAGACTTTTTATCATTAACGAAATCAATCCGTGTTTCACTGTTAACTTCACTGTTAATACGTTTGGCAAAGTTGTTCATTGCAATGGCATACATTTGTTCTTCGGCGGCTTGTGCATGGGCACTCTCACCCCCGCCACAAGCATAGGCAAACTCTTTCTTCCACCAGAAGTAACCTTTAACACCAGCTTGTTGGCATTCTTGATACCAATCGGGCTGTGCATAGTTCTTGCGTTCTTCTACAGTCTTCATGCCTGAACAGGCAGTAAGTGCCGCAACTACTGGGATTAAAATAAACTTTTTCATTTTGCCATCTCCTGACTGTGTGTTTTAACTGTGTCTACGCCTTTGTCCAACATTCTAGCAATGCCGGAAAATCCAACTGTTGCTAGAACTAGTCCAAAGACTATGCCGATTACAAAGTTTCTCATATTTGCCTTTCTGTGTGTGTGTTAATGTAAAAAGCCTCTGTAGTATGTATTATACTGTCAGAGGCTTTGATAGTCAACGGCTTTTGGTTATTTAAAAATGATTAAAGCCATTAACATAGCTTGGACAAAGAATCCAAACCCAATTGTGATAATGTTTAATAAATCTTTGGCAATCACGGATCGCACAAAGAATGTAAACAAGCCCAACCAAATTAATGCAACCATATCAACTGGGGGTAACTTTTCAGTGAGTCCAGTTAAGATTGCAACCAATGTTGGGATGGTTGCCAAATGGACTAAAATGACTGCAACCCAACCCAAAGTTTCTGCGCTAAGGTGGCTGATGTTATCTCTAATGTCATTCATTATTTTGTTCAGATTGACCAAATCTCTTAGATTAACTTGCATTTTTATTTCCTATTTTATTTGTAAAAAACATGTCCGCCAATTTGGGCTACCTTTTCTCGGTTCCATTTTGGATTGATGTGCGTGGCATGAAAGTAAAGGGCGTATTTTAAACTGGGCAGTCTAAAGTTCTCTAACAATACTTGTCTAGCAACCATTTCGCTTTCTTTGAACATTGCTGCATTTCTTGGCTTCATGGCGCTGGCATTCTCACAATACCAACTAAATTGGCACAAGACCTTTTCGTAAACCACATTCTTTTGGTAAACTACTTTACAGATATCGTTTGGGAATTGTCCACTTTCTGCTCTATTGATTGTAACCTGTGCTACGGCTACTTTGCCCTCGAATGGCTCTGACCCGGCTTCATAATAAATGTTTTTAGCAAGGCAATCTAATTGTTTGTTCCTTACTTCTGCTGTAATAGCAGTGGCATTCATTACCAACTGCTTATCTGGATCAAGTTTATACTTGATCGCTTTGTATCCAATAAATCCTGCTACTGCTAGACCTATCAATACAAGTAAGATTTTTATGAAATTCTTCATTATTTCTCCTTTACTTGATTGGGTTAATTAGTTATAACTAGTAGTTAGCTAGTTATCTACGCATTTTTGAAATATCTACTGCCTCTTCATCACTAAAAACAGGCACTGCATTACTCTTGTGCATGGTTGCAATACCTTTGACTTTGGTGCCAGTATATATTTTAGCCGGAGCAAGAGTAGCCACACCATTATCCTGTCCAAGACTTTTAATGTGTGCAGTGCTCCGGCCTGCCGGTATGTTTAATGAGTAAGAACCTTTTAATGGTTCAGCACTCATTGCACGTTTACGTTTACGTTCGTCAGCGTCAACTCCCCAACGCTTCTGCAGTTCTCGCCATTCTTTATCCAATTGTTCGTTTTTCCTTTTAGCCTCGGAAGATGCAAACTTATATTTGCCTTTACGTTTACCCGTGGTGCTTAGCCAAGGACCTTCTAAATGCATACTCATACTATCTCCTTTCAGCTTAATTTAATTCTAGCATTAGGTATATCGATCGTATCTTTGATCATGATATTAAATGCTATACTTAATCTTGGTTGCGATAGTTCAACTGTTGTTACACTTTGTGTCGAATGCATTAACCAACTTGGCCAAAGTGCCATAACTCCAACAGTTGGATCTATACTTGCATAAGATTGCTCAATAGTTGATCTTAACTGTAAGATGCTAGTCTGCGGTCTAGGATCCCAAAAAATCAACTGTTGACTGTTTTTTGGACATTGCAAATATACCACTCCACTGAAAATACTGTTTGGATGTGTATGAGCAACATGATTATTATGCTGATAGGCAGCATTTAACCACATACTCGAAATATATGCACTGTCTCTCATTATACCATTGTGATCTAAAACTCGATTAGTTTCTTCCAAAATTAAAGTTGACAACGGCTCCCAGTTAACATCAGTGTGTAACGCATCTTCCGATGCCCATGGCCTAATAGTTACTGCATCTTTAATAGTAGCTTCATTAGGAATAAGAGTCAATGCTTCTTTTAAAGATTGATTTAAAATTTCTTGATCAATAATATTCCATGTATAGATGTTGGTTGCCCAATAAGACATCAATGGATTATGTTCAACTTGCAATTTCATAATTTGTCAAAAGTTATGCACTTAATCTAAATTATACTATCAATTTTGAATGCTGTCTACTATTTTGACAAAGTTCTTGAAACCAAATTCAGCATGTCTTCGTAGTCCATGTCGCTGAGTTGAACTCCTAATTCCATGACACAGTCCTCTGCGTCTTGCCAATCTTCTACGCCCAGTAGTTCATAAACTTCTTGTCTAGACACATCCTCGGACCGCATGTGGCATACCCATAATACTGTGACAAATCCCAAACTAAAGATTTTTTCTTGTTCTACAATGTTATTGTTCTCAGCCCATTCGATAGTTCTATTTAGATAATAGTCTAAATCTTCTAGCCGATTTTCTAATTGTGCGATCCATTCTTTGGTTGCGGTTCTATTCCAGTGTTTCATTTAATTGTCAATAACCCTTCGTTTTGACCTAATGTGCCTTTTACAAAATAATTAAACGCTATGCAGTAACGATCTACTGTAGAATTGTTAACTGTAACATTGTGTGGTAAATTAGATGGAAAAATTACAATTTGGTTATTTTCGGGTTTAATGTTCCAAAATTCTGTATTGTAAGGATTGTATGTTTTTGCAGTAATAGTTAATAACTTTGGTGCTAGGTTATTATGCATATTGGTAAAGATAAGATCCCCAGATTCGGGATCAGTTATCAAATATAAAATACCGCTTACTATGGCATTTGCATGAGTATGTGTGTGACTCCAGTTCCCAGGACGATGTAACATAGCCCAAGATGTAGTAAGAAAAAATTCAATATCATCTTGCGGTGCATAAATGTTTCTTACATAATCTTGGACATGTTTATCTATTCCTTGTTTTATTTCATAAAATATAGGATCGTCTAGTAGCTGAGTTGAAGTGGTCATGTATCCATTTTTTGACCCAATTTCTTTGAAAGGATACTGTATTACTAGTTGTTTCGTTTGCTCTGATATATCAACTGTAGATATGTATACAGGGGCAGGAAACAACGTTAATAAAGAAAAATTGGATTTCATTTACACCCTAAAACTTTCTCCGCAACCACATCGGTCACGTTCGTTTGGATTAATAAATTCAAACCCTTGATTGAGTCCGTTGCGAACCCAATCTACAGTCATACCTGTTAAGTAAGCATTTGCCTTAGCATCTACTAATACTATAAAATCTGGTTGGGCATAATTTGTAACGCCTACTTCGGACTCGTAGCTGTCAACATATTCTAGAGTATATGCTAATCCACTGCATCCAGTAGTTTTTACACCTAAGCGTATACCGACGCCCTTGCCACGTTGTTCAAGCAGATGCTTGATTTTCTTTTGAGCTGTGTCGGTTACGGTAATCATTTACAGCCGCTTTGATTGCGTCTTCTGCTAGTATTGAACAATGTATCTTAACTGGAGGTAAGGCTAGTTCTTCGGCAATTTCGGAGTTTTTAATTGATCCTGCTTCGTCGAGAGTTTTTCCTTTGACCCACTCCGTAATGAGGCTTGAACTTGCAATAGCTGATCCGCAGCCATACGTTTTAAATTTCGCATCTGTAATAAGACCTGTATCATTATCAACCTTGATTTGCAATTTCATAACATCGCCGCAGGCCGGTGCACCTACCATACCAGTTCCAACTGTGGGATCATCTTTTTCAAATGATCCCACATTGCGTGGATTTTCGTAGTGGTCGATGACCTTGTCGCTGTATGCCATACAGTATTTATAGTATTATTTTACTTCTTTTCGTGCGTTCTTAACTGCTGTAACATCGTTACGAGTTTCTTTGCAAAGTTTAGCTAGATCTTGACAGTGTTTACGAACACGGGTGCCGGCGGCGCCAACTTCCTTGTCATAAAACTTTTCGAAGTCTGATTCCATTGCTTCTACAATTTTTGTGAATTCTGCGTATTTGTTTGTTGCCATGTTATGGTCTCCTTGTTGTTATATTAGTTATTACCAGTGACGTATTGTGTTTGCAATTATGAAACAGCAGGTAATAACATGAATTATTACCCAAAATGTTTTGAGGAATAATGATACTCTTGCTTCTCGTAAGGAAAGGATTGGCACATCTGGACGATCTTCGTCTGTTTGTCCCATTAGATGTCCTGTGGCTCGCGCCCAAACTTTCTCTAAACTGTTCATTATGAGTTAGCAAAGACTGTGCTGGCACCGGAAGAAATAGTATGGCTGTAGTGACCATCACTGTCATACTTGTCCCCAATCCTGCCAATTAATTTGCCATTAACAAACACATTAGGACTGTATGTGCTCAATGTAGGAGCATGATTGATAGCACTGATGGTGCAAGGATTACCATCAGCGTGACTTATCATAGCATCGCCATCCCGCACAACGCCTATGTTTTCGACAAACACATCATCGCTGCCTTTGTCGCTAGTTTGAGTAGTGGGTGTGTTCCAATTATATCTATTGGGCCTAGTAGCGCATAGACTACCTTGTGCGCCATCAGTTGCTGAAACAGTGCTTACTCCATCTTTTTGTGCTACTGCTGGCATAGTGTTATAGTGCTACTTGAATACCAGTAGTCTGGTATGTATACTGGTCTGCAATTTCTTTGATAGTCGGTGCTTTAAGTATGACAGCACTCTTTGCAATGGCAAAATCTTTTTCTGGATCCACTGTTAACATTGCCGGAGTCATGGCTGGACCATTTTTAGTCATGGCCAGCATCAAGGGCTTAGACAGGGTGATTTCCATCATGTCCTCGCTGACAAACTTACCCAATAACTCTTCGCCTGTGATAAGTTTAAGACTGACAATATCACCTTGATCGAATTTAGATTTTTGTAATAACATTAAATTTCTCCGTCGCCGAAGCCTAGTTTATTTTCTTGTTCAAAGTATCTTTTTAAATCAGCAAAGCCACCAATGACATCACCATTGATAACAATCTGTGGCACTGTCCTTGCAGCTGGAATTGATTCTAACAATTCTTCTTTGGTATAACCATCACCAATTTTGCGTTCTTCAAAACTATAACCTTTTTGTGACAACAATGCTTTTGCCTGGTCACAGTATGGGCAATGATATTTGCTCCAAACTACTACTTTCATTATGCTTTCTCCACTTCTACAATAATACCTTGACCCAATAACTCTTGAGCCACTTGTTCAACAGCACTACAGAATTCGTCATCTGCTAGTGTTAACTCTGTTCCGTCTTTTTCTTTTACTAGTTTGCTTAATTTAAGCACAACTACTTCTTCATGTAATTTTGCCATGTTAGTTCCTTATTATAGCACAGGGAGGGCATCATAATCAATACCTTCTCCCATAACTCCTATAACATAATTAGTCGATTCGCTCTCTTGTAGCGCAGTTTGTTTCTTACTGGTATCACTGTGTTTGTTAAACCACGGAATAGGTGTAGAGCGCGGTGCAGGACTTTGATATTTAATACCAATTTCTTTCAATGCGCCCACTGCGGTGTAGTCCACAAACTCACGCAGGATGTTAGCGTTAAGTCCAATGACTGGACCTAACTTAAACAAATAAGTTGCCCACTCTTTCTCTTCACGGATCACATCCATATAGAGTTGATATACTTCGGCCTGGCATTCGTCACGGGCTTCAGCAAAGCGTGAATCCTCTTTAACTACTTGATTAATCAAGTAGGCTGTCCATCCTTTGTGCAACAGTTCGTCTTGTAGGATCAAGCTGATAATGTTACCATTACCAATAAAGATTTTGTTCTCAACCATTGCCAAACTTGTAGCAAATGATACCATAAAGCGGAATGCTTCTAGTGCATAGCTGGCATGCAGTGCCATCCAGATTGCTTTAATGTGTTCCTTTTCGGTAACTACTTCGCCTAGTTCTTTACGACAGTTTACTTTATGTAGTGCATCGTAGTAATCACCTACACTACTAGCCATGTCTACAATCTCTTTTGTATCGTGAATAGTGTTGAACACATCCTTAGGCACATTATAGATGTTACGAATAATGTGACTGTAGCTACGACTATGAATGTTAGTTTCAAAGAATGTCCAGTTGTAGATCAATGCTTCCAGTTCAGGAAGGCTACACACAGGTGTAAACACTTGACTTGGTGCACGACCTTGTAAACTGTCCAATGCTGTTTGACGTAACAAGTTACTAGTAAAGATATGTTTGACAGCATCGCTAGCGTCTTTAAAGTCGTTGCTGTCTTTGCTTAGGCTAATTTCTTCTGGAACCCAAAAGAATCCACGAGCAGTAGTTTCGAAGTCTGCAATCTTTTTATATTTTACTTCTTCAAATCTTTGAATGGTAACTGGTCCAGCTGGGTCTAGAAACATCTTGCGATTGAGATAGTCTGTCTTTGTGTTTAGGTTGTATTGTTGTTTACTCATTAATTAACTCTGTATTGAATGAAATGCTGATACGTTCCATATTGCTTTGATTTGGTCTTACCCCATGTGGTAACCAACTTGGAAATACTACTATCGCTTTTGGTGATGGTTTAAAATCAAAATCAGGTGCCGTTAGCTCGGTTATGTTTTTACATCCAATTGATCCATAAAAGTGATTAGTCATATCTAATGCTCTACTAAAAAATATACTAGAGTTGTTGTCCGGCACGGCAATATAAAACGATCCGCTTAATATACCGCCGTGTGTATGAATATCGTTGTAATCCCCTGGTCCGTTGATATGAAACCAAATAGAACTTAACCTCAGCGTCTTATCAGATCCTAATCTAATCATACACTCATTACACTTGTCTAATATAGGTTGTAATATTACAGACAACGGAGTATCGGCAAGTTGTTCAACAGAATATGCAGGACTATGATAACCACCATGGTTAGAAAAATGCACAGACTCAGTTGTCTTTGTTTGTTCTAAACAAAATGTTTTAATCAAGAGTAAATCCTGATCACTTATTGAGTCTAGGCTGTTTGCCCAAACTGGGGTGGAAAAAAGTTCTTTAAGATACATTATAATTTACATGCCTCACAGTCATCGTCCTCAATTAATTCTCGTTCATTATGAAATCCATTGTAGTGAACTTCAGGTGTTAATTCTGCTACTTGTTTACTGCCAGCTTTGTTGATTAAACTATAGTAGAATGTCTTTAGACCCCAATAGTGTGCCATCATCAAATTCTTAGCAATCAGTGTAGTTGGCACTTTGCGATCTGCAAAGTGTGCTGGATTATAAAATGTGTTTGTTGAAATACTTTGATCAACATAGGCAGCTAATACAGCCGCAGTTTTAATATATCCATCACAGTCTTTTTGTTCCCACATCATTTGATATTTGTTTTTCAATCTATGATATTCAGGAACCACTTGTGTAAATGAACCTGCCTTACTTTCTTTTACACTGATCAAACTCATTGGCATTTCAATACCGTTGGTGCTATTAATAACTACACTACTACTTTCAACAGGTGCAATGGCCATTAGTGTAGCATTGCGAACACCATACTGCTTCATGTTAGTTCTTAACGATTCCCAGTCAAGTTCAGGTTTAAAGTCTGCTAGGTCGTTGACGCCTTCTGCTCGTAACTCCCAGGGAAAGATACCTTGCCCATAACGGGTGCGGCTGCTGTCTAGGCACGGCCCACGTTCCTTGGCCAATTCAACTGTGGCTTCTGTTAGGTAATAGGCTTGATGTTCAACCCAAGTCTTAACATCTTGTAGTGCATCCTTTTCACCATAACGTAGTCCACGCTTGGCATGCCAGTAGGCTAGATTAGTAACTCCGATACCTAGTGGCTGTATCTCATCGTTGCTTAATTTACTTTGTATCGATAAGAAGTCTTGATAGTCCAGTATGTTACATAGACTACGTTGTAAAATTCTACATGCCCTGCGCATGTCTTCCGGATTTCTAAATGCGCCCCAGTTAATACTACCCAAGGTGCATAACGCTATGCGGCCATCCTCATCGTCAAGACGCTTAAATGATTTAGTGGGCAGTAGAATTTCGCAACATAAATTACTTTGATAAATGGTATGATACTCAGGATCAAATGGTCCTTGTTTCATTACATTGTCAATGAACACTAGATAGATACGTCCTGTGTCAGTGCGCTCTTTTAATATGCCTGACTTGAATACTTCTTCAGCTGACATGGTCTTCTTGCGAAGGCCTTTTTGTTTTTCATATTTTACATACAGCTCTTCAAACAATGCGGTATTACTATAGAATGCTTCATATAAGTCCGGCACTTCGTTGGGATCAAAGAAGGTTATGTCTTCTTTGTTTTTAAATCTTCTCCAGAAGAAAGCACTAAGCACAACCCCATAATCCATATGACGGACTCGGGTTTCTTCTGTTCCTTGGTTGTTCTTAAGCACGATAAGGTCATCAAACTGATGATGCCAAATAGGATAAAATACAGTAGCACTAGCATTGCGAATACCTCCTTGACTGCATGAACGTAGGTCACCAAACCACTTCTTCAAAAATGGTATCATACCGGTGTGCATGATCTCACCACCACGAATTGGGGAGCCCAATGGACGTAAGCGTCCAATTTCTAAACCAATGCCCGCACGTTTGCTGGCATACTTGGCCATCATTTCACCTGAAGCAAAAATACTATCCAGGTCATCATCACTGCGAATAAGAACGCACGAACTGAATTGCTTAGTAGGGGTGCCGAGACCAGCAAGGACAGGAGTAGCAAGAGTAAATAGACCATCAGAGGCTGCATTATAGTATTCCTTAATGTATTTCATGCGAGCCGTATTAGGTTCTTCATTGTGGAAAACTGTTGCGGCGGCAATTATGTATCTAATCTGCGGAGTTTCGTATGTTTCTTTAGTGGCACGGTTCTTAACTAGATACTTTTCGATCAATTGTTCAATTGCCGCATATCCATACTGTTCATCCTTTTCATGATCCAGCATGTCATTCATCTTGTTCCAGTCCTCTTCGCTATACCAATTGAGTAGCTCATTAGTATACAATCCTGTTGCTACATTGGTCTTTACAATTTCGTAAAGATGGGGGACTTCATATTCTCCGTAGACATCTTTGCGTAGCATTGATAGACGTTGCTTGCCGGCAACATATTGATAATTGGTATGGCCGACATCTGAGTTTGATTCTATATCGATTAAATCAACAATAGCTCTTAGGGTGATCTCGTCAATCTCTTGGGTTGTGATGCCGTCATAGAAATGAGGCTGTGCTTTGATTTCAATCATTGATTGACTTACGTCGGCAATTCCCTTACATATCTTTGCTACCTGATTTTGCCATTTTTCAATGGTCAGCGGCTCTTTTTGTCCGTTTCTTTTAATTACTGTTATATCGCTCATATTCTCTTTTGCCTAAATAAGGAAAATATTTATAGATACCTACTTCGTGCCGTAACTTTAAATAGGACACGAAAAGATATTATAAATCAAAGACTTAAAATTATTTTGCTGGTTGATTTTTTACTATCAAGATTAGATCTATTTTAATATATTCTGATAATAAAAGCAATCGATTTGATTAAGAAATAACGGAATACGAGTAGCTGAACTTACCGTTATCGCTAATTGTGGTATTGGTGTAATACACTACTAGGGTGTCAACACCGCCTGTTGAATCTGAATCTACTAGGCTGGCAAAGAATTGCAGATTATACTCTGTTCCAGCTGTGCCAGTGTGATCAAATTCATCAACAACTTGTAGATTACCATTGATACTGTCTACTGCAATTTGTAGTGTGCCTTTTTTCATTATCTCCAAGCTGGCACCGTTACTCATGCTTTGATACATGTAGTTAATTGTATATGCCGCACTGCCATAGTATGGCAATCTAAACGCAGGAAATTGACTGGCTTTCTGTAGTAGTGTTACTCCACGAACAAAATTGTTTTGGTGTTGTAAGTAACCTTCAAATGGTGTATAGTATTTGGTTGTGAAGTTGGATTCTGCAAGATCATCAACACGATCAAACCAATCTTGTATTGTGCTGTTACCACTGGTAACAAATTTCAAATGCGAAGTCACTGCATTTAAATTGCTAGCACCATTGTTACCCACTAGATAGAACTTGTTTGATTTAGAAATGTTACCACTGCCGTTGGTAATAATAAACCCTTCACGATCAATGTTGCCAAATCTACTGTTAGAAATAATACATTGTCTTGGACCATAGATCTGTCCTGCGGAGAAAAGATCACTGGTTAATCCAAAACTAGAACCTCTATACAATGAGTCAAAGTCGCATTGATCCCAAACACAATGATTAATGTCATGGTCACTGAATATGCCGTAGCTGAGTCCCGACACTTTACATTGTGTAAAGTATAAACGTTCGCAGGTTACAATGTCACTGATAGCCTGTAGTTTAAATCCTACACTGCTGCCATTACTACCGTCTAAACTAGACCATTGTCCATTTAATTCAATTTGGTGGAAAGAACTATCACGAACAGCATTTAACAACATCATAGTTTCAGTAGCTACTAAACTTCTTACACTGAACCCTTCCATTCTAATATACTTAGGCTGTGTGTTGTATGTTGTTGAACTGTCATCTAATGCACTGATGTAGTTGCCAATTTCACTGTTGTCGTTGATAAAGATAAAAGCTGGTTCGTTGTGTGCGTGTCTAAATATAGTTTTGCCAATGCCGGCTCCTACTATGTTACAGTAGCTAGGTATGTAGACTGTGCCGGAAAGGTTGTATGTTCCTGCTGGAATTTCTAAAGTAACACGGCTGTCGGCTGTGGTAATAGTAGCAGGATTTAAAAACAATTGATCAATGGCACGTTGCACGGCTGCGGTGTTGTCGGTGCTGCCGTCTCCGATAGCACCAAAACTTAGAATACTAATGCGTTCATCAAGGCGTTCTTGAATAGTGCGTTCAATGGGGAAGTTAGAATCACTGCCCGTTTGTATGCTACTGCCCACAAAGTTCTTATAGACATATTGATCAATAAGATCTAAAAGATTATCGTGTTCAGTTAACACTTTGGTATTACCAACATAGGGCGCACCTTCTGCTACTGCACCATTGCCCACAAATAACTCTTGCGTGTCAACAGCCCATGCTAGTTCGCCGCTGGCTAACTGTGGTAACCCTGATCCTTGGTTCTTTTGTCCCCTACGGATCTGTATTCTTGAAATTTGAACGACAGCCATGAAAATATCCTCTTATTGGATATTTAGCCGTATTTTGCGTAGTATTCCTCTACCCGTTGACACCAGCGTTCTGTCCAGTAGTCAAAGTCTTTTGGTAGCATTAAAAACTCTTGATAAACCGGTTCTCCCCAAGTTCCTGGGCTTATTTCCGGCGGTCTAACGCACATTAGAATAACACCTTTGCGGATGTTAGTTCCATGAACTTCGTTATGTGCCAGTGCATAGGCTGTTAACTGTAGAAAGTAATCGTCAATCCACTCTAGCTTTTTAGGCTTGTTAGTCTGTTTAAAGTCTAGGATGCTTTCTTCTCCGTCATGTAGGCCCACACAGTCTGTAGTGCCAGCATAGAGTTCCGGAAAGTATAAAGGAACTTCACTACCCCATACTTCATTGATTTTAGGAAAGCCTTGATCTATAACAGTTTTAGCCATGGCTAAACTTTGTTGAGCAAATGGATTAGTAACTGTGGATCTAAGCTCTTCACCCTTGATGTAGTTTTCAAGGTATGTATGCATACGTGTTCCACGACTGGCTGCTTCAGTAGTAATCTGTCGAGCTTTTTCTTCTCCTACAGCTTTCTTCCAATTGGCCAGTGCTTCACGAGCTTCTGCGGGTTTTGTTTTATCTAAGATTGTAGTAACACTGGGAACTTTGTTCCCATCTGGTGTTGCGTATAAACGCTTGCCTGTTGTGTCGTCTCTGGATAATGCGGTGTATTGGTATTTTTCTATTAATAATGACATAACATAATATACTATAATTGTATAATTATGTCAACCTTGTCGGCGAGATGTGGCCGACTTGGCCATCTTAGCTACAGAACTTTGACTAGCCGTTCCGTGTGTAGAATTACCTTCTTTTTTGGTTTTGATTTCAACACTGTCGTCATCGAAACGTTTGATATACTGTTTGAGTATCTTGCCGTTTGGACTGTCCCAAATACGTTTTAATCCGTTAAGGGTTAGTCCTGTGAAATCGCTAAAGGTATTTTCGGCCCAGTTATAAACAGCTGATTGTCCAGCTTCGTCGGCCTGTTTTTGTATTGCTTCAAGTGAACCAACGATATCTAGGATATCGTCAGTTGACTCAATTACTTTTTTTTTGAACTTAGTATCATGCCTAGTCTGCGACTACGCTCAACGCTTTCACGTTGCTCGCGGCCAGCAGTGCCACCAATTGCTGGGGGCTCTTCAATGCCTGCTTCTGCGTCTGGAGTCTCTGGAGGTCCCATTTCTGGTTCCATGCCAGCATCCATACCCATGCCTGGTATTTCTTGGCCTGTTAGAATGCCTACTGCGCCGGACAATGCCTGACGATTCTTTTCTAACACTGTGTAAATTTCTTGTAGGGCTGGTTTTACAATCGCTGCATATTTTTCACTTACGTCGTTGCCCATTTCATCTCTTATAGAGTCTAGTAGTTCTAACATGTTTTCTGCTTGCATTGAAGCAGTGTCTTCCAACCAGCCTGTTAATTTGTCAACCATGTCCTTACTGGCCATGATCAATTCTGCACGTTCTTCTTCGCCTTCTGTAAGAACACGAACAGCCTCTTGATTGCCTGTCATTTCTGCTAGCAGTCTTGCTACTACGTATTGTGCTTGGTCTTCATCTAGTGTGTTTTGAATGACTAGTTCATCGATTAGATTTCTTGCAGTATCATGCTTTTGTCTTAGTCTCCATGCCGCAACTCTTAACCATTCTTCGCTTACGCCTTCCATGGCAGCATGGCGTTTCATTGCTTTCTTTGGATCTTTTTTCATATTGGATGTTTCGCTTTCTTGGACGTTTTCGCCTAATTCGTTGCGCTCTCGGATAGCTTGGTTAATCACATCAAGAAGGTTGCGTGTTTTGTGATAAGCACTAGACTCAATCATTGCGTCATAACTCTCGTTAGTCTCAATGGTGTTCATTGTAGTGCGTAGTCTATTACGAGCATTTTCTAATTGCTCTAATGTAAAAGATTCTAGATCAACTTTCTGACCAAATGTTTTGGCCATGTTTTCATTTAAAATCTTGCTGCTAATTGGGGTTGTAAAATCGCTGACCTGCATGGTTCTATCCTAAAGAATATAATATATTTATTAAAATGATGCTCTATACATCTTTTCTATTTCTTGCTTAATGTTGGTTAATTTGAGATAACACTCTTGTAATCTAAACAAATAGTTATCTTTCTTAACTGTGTCGCTAGTTTTCTTCATCTGATGCCTAAAATGTAGGATATCGTTGTGTAGCTTTGAGTAATGACTGTCCATGCTTAAAATGGAGTTAAATTCTTGCATTTTGCACTTTTCGTATTGTTTAGCAGCCATAACAGCTGAAATTCTTAGGTAAAACTTGTTAACTAGATCTAACCCGTTGAAATTAGCATACAAATCCCAATATCCTTGCTTATCTTGCTTGATGATATAGTTATTATAGGTAATGACATTGCCATTAACTTTGATGGGCAATTCATTGAGCAGCTCCTGCTCCATCATGCGATATTGTTCTTTGGATATTTTCATCTCAGACCTGCAATACTCAGCATTGCTCTTAATTCTGGGCTTTCTTTAACTGCCGCTGGATTTTGTTTCTGGAAGGCTGCAAACTTCTTAGGATCAACACCTTTGCGTTCTGCACTGGCATCTACGCTGTTGATAGAATCTGCAGCTGGACCTTGTGCTGTCAATGTCTTAACTCCGATTGGATTTTGTTGAACCCTAGCAGTAGTATCTCCGATAGTTGCAGACATATCTGAACTACCATCTTTATTCTGTCTCATGCTCAACGGACCTTGATTGTAACTCATATCGCCGTTGGCATGTTGTGTTACACCGTTGAATGAAATGTCTTCATCCTTTAAGCCAGCTAGTTCTTTAATACGTCCAAGTTCTTCCATTGGTGCTGCTGGAGCAGTAGCTGGTATTTTCATATTGTTTCCAGCTGCCTTGCGATTGGCCATGACTTGATCTAATTCAGGCATCTGTGCTTGCATCTGTTTGATCTGCGCTTGCATTGCTGGTAGTTGCGCCTTGCCGTCAGCAATGGCGTCATCAACACT
>Ga0209191_1001332_pt1 | contig 16411 bp, 14 predicted proteins | sample S_130626_EF_Meta_FD_187320 | JGI IMG/M metagenome (GOLD analysis project Ga0209191, IMG submission 187320) | Freshwater microbial communities from Lake Simoncouche, Canada to study carbon cycling - S_130626_EF_MetaG (SPAdes) (version 2) | ecosystem: Environmental > Aquatic > Freshwater > Lake ...
GAACGTGACAACAAATTCAAAGCCACCACATAGCCATTGTCTGCGCCTTCTGGAATCAAGGCTTTTTGAATGGCGTCTTTGGCTTTGAGTTGTTGCTCCGTGGTTTCAAAGCGCGCTTTGATGGAGTTGCCTTCTAGCGTCACCGCTGAAGACGGCACATTGGCAGCCTTGAGGGCGTCTTCGACACGCGCCAAAGCGGCCGCGTCCACCTTTGAGCTCATCTTGGAAGACGAAACTTGCACCGCGGGTGCTTCACCAAAAAAGTTAGGCAAGGTGTAAACCACGCCCAACAACAAAGCGATCACGATGATCGCAAATTTCCACACCGGATAACGGTTCATGATGGCGGCCGCTTCAAAGAAGAGAAAAGAGCAACAAGCATGTCCAAGCGCTCAGGGCGCTTGGTTCATGTGGCGTTTACTTAATAGAACCTTTAGGCAAAACTTGAACGACGGCTGAGCGTTGCATTTGAACTTCAACGCCATTGGCTATTTCAACGCCTAGGTAACCATCACCCAACTTACTCACTTTGCCCAAGAAGCCACCAGCCGTGATGATTTCATCGCCTTTTGCGAGGGCATCAATCATGGTTTTGTGTTCTTTTTGCTTTTTCATTTGGGGGCGAATCATGACGAAATACAGCACCACAAACATCAAGAGCAAGGGCAACATGCTCATCAAAGAAGATTGCATATCGCCACCCGCTGAGGCAGCGGCTGGGGCGGTTTGGGCAAATGCAGATGAAATGAACATCATCGAACTCCACTAAATTAAACAGTAATTCCCAAAAAATCGGCCTCAGACCGGCTTTTCAGGCCAACCTCCGATTGTATGCGGGGCTATGATGGCCCCCAAAGACCTTGTTCAACTCGGGAGACGACCATGTCCGGCCATTCTCATGACCACGATCACCAACACGATCACGACCATTCCACCTTGAGTGAAATGGACGTCAGGGTTCGCGCCTTAGAAACCCTGCTGACCCAAAAAGGCTACATCGACCCTGCTGCCATCGACCGCATCATTGAAACGTATGAAACCGAAATTGGCCCTCACAACGGTGCCCAAGTGGTGGCCAAGGCCTGGGCCGAGCCCGAGTTCAAAGCTTGGCTGCTTCAGGATGCCACCGCCGCCATCGCCTCTTTAGGCTTCACGGGTCGCCAAGGTGAGCACATGGTGGCTGTGGAAAACACCGCTGAGCAACACAACATGGTGGTTTGCACCCTTTGCAGTTGTTACCCCTGGACGGTTTTAGGCCTGCCGCCGGTTTGGTACAAAAGCGCCGCCTACCGTTCACGCACTGTGCTTGAACCTCGCAAGGTTTTGGCTGACTTTGGGGTTGCCTTGCCGCAAAGCACCCGCATTCGCGTTTGGGACTCCACTGCCGAAGTTCGCTATTTGGTCTTGCCCAAACGCCCCACGGGCACAGACCATTTGTCGCAAAGGGAACTTGCAGCTTTGGTCACCCGAGACGCCATGATTGGGACGGCACTGTTATGAACGGCGTTCACGACATGGGCGGCCAACAAGGTTTTGGCCCCGTTCTATTAGAAGAATCCGAGCCTTTGTTTCACGCAGACTGGGAAAGTCGGGCCATGGCCATGACCGTGGCCATGGGCGCCAGCGGGCAATGGAACATTGACCTGAGCCGCTCTGCCCGAGAGTCATTGCCTCCCGCCGTTTATTTGTCCAGCACCTATTACGAAATTTGGATTCGGGGCTTGGAAAAACTTTTGTTGGAACGCAGCATGGTGACGCAGGCAGAGCTTGATGCGGGCCAGTTGATCACGCCGCCCGTCAAAGTCAACAAGGTGCTAACCCGTGACACTGTGGACGCGGCCTTGAAAGCGGGCAGCCCCACCGAGCGCCCCATCGCTCAGGCCGCCTTGTTCAAAGTGGGCCAAAAAGTACGCGCTCTCAATATGCATCCGCAAGGGCACACCCGATTACCTCGCTATGTACGCGGCCATGTGGGCACCATTGTCAGCTTGCATGGCGGACATGTTTTGCCTGACCAGCACACCCTTCGCGCATTGCCGCCCTTCAACGTGGCCGTTGAATGGCTCTACACCGTGGTCTTTGACGGCACCACCTTGTGGGGTGCTGGCAGCGACCCCACCGTGGAGGTCACTGTGGACGCATGGGAGTCTTATTTAGAAGCCGCCGCCTAACATCAATGCAAGCACAGCCATGCAAAACACCCAACTGACCCTTGAAGACATTGCCCAACAGTGCGGCGGCGAAATGCCCTTGCCAGCGCAAGAGTCCAATGGCACTGTCTTTACAGAGCCTTGGCAAGCGCACGCTTTTGCCATGACGCTGCAGTTGCACGAAAAGGGCTTGTTCACTTGGACGGAGTGGGCCACTGCGTTGACGGATGAAATTCGCAAAGCGCAGTCAGCAGGTGATGCAGACACCGGAACCACGTATTACACCCACTGGTTGAATGCTTTGGAGGCCATGGTGCTGACCAAGCAACTGGGCACCGCCGATCAAATTCATGATTTAGAACACGCATGGGAAGCTGCTGCAGCAAGAACGCCGCACGGTCAGCCCATCGTCTTAGAAACTTAAGGCTCTGGCATGTCGGTGTCTACAACACGCTGATGCGCCCAACTTTCGGAACATAAAACTTGCGATTTCCTTTTTTACCTGTTGCCGCCCTGATGGTCAGCTTGATCACTCTGTGCGCTGGCACATCCTTGGCCAAAAGCCTGTTTCCCTTTGTAGGCGCCGAGGGCACTACCACCTACCGCTTGGTGTTTTCCACGCTTTTGCTGATGGCCTTTTGGCGACCTTGGCGCCGAAGCTGGACTTGGGCTGAGGCACCTATCCTGTTGTTGTTTGGCGCAACACTGGGCGTCATGAATTTGTTGTTTTACAGCGCCATCAAAACCGTGCCCTTTGGCTTGGCCATCGCTGTTGAATTCACCGGGCCCTTGGCCGTTGCTTTGTGGTCTTCCAAAAAACCGCTCGACTTTGTGTGGATTGTTTTGGCCGTTACGGGCATGGGCTTGATCTTGCCACTTGGCAACACCTTGGGCACAGAACTTCAAGCTGCTGCAATCGATCCGCTGGGAATTGCTTTTGCCTTAGGCGCTGGTGCATGTTGGGCTGTCTACATTGTTGTGGGCCAACGCGTGGCCGATCGCATCGGTGCATTGGCCACACCCATGGGCATGTTGGTGGCGGCTTTGCTGGTGACCCCTGTTGGCATCAGTGTGGCGGGCACTTCCTTGTTAAATCCAGAGTGGATGTTGGCAGGCTTAGGCATTGCCTTGCTGTCGAGTGCCATTCCCTACAGCTTGGAAATGTATTCACTCAAACACCTGCCCAAACAAACCTTCAGCATTTTGCTCAGTTTAGAGCCCGCTGTAGGCGCTTTGGCGGGTTGGCTGGTTCTTTCAGAGCAACTCAGCACACAGCAACTGTGTGCCATCTGCTTGATCATGCTTGCTTCGATGGGAAGCGCCATGACGGCGGGTCAGCGCCAGCCTGAAAAAGCGTGAACCGCAAAACTTAGCTTGGTTTGAAGCGCCTCATACCAAAGAAATGACGGCCTTCATTGGTAGCCATAAGCTCAATGGCTGGGAAGAAAACTGCTTGAAAGCATGTCCTGCATCACTTGTGCTTTGAAGTACCGGTCTAAGTCTGCGTCACCGCACGCAAAGCTATCGCGCGGATGATGTGAAGCTAACAGCTCGACCTTGAAAGGCCCCTCTTTCAAGCGAGGTCCAGCAGCTTGCGTCTGTTTTCAAAAGCACGTTTTAAAGCGGCCTTGGGTTTGGCCGGTGCCATCAATGATTTTGCAAATTGCGCTTGATCAACTTGGGCCAACTGAATGAAGTGTGCCTTGGCAAGCGCATCACTTGCCGCCTGTTGAACAGCGGCCACCACAAAATCAGTGACTGAGCGCCCCTCTAAATCAGCGGCCTGTCGAAGCAGCCCATGCAAATCTTGACTGATCCTTGCCTCTAGACGTGCGGCTGGTTGTGGCTTATTCAATTTTTTGTCCATTCAATAAGTGTACGGCAGATTGCCGGAGGGCGCACCATCGAGAGGCCGAGCCCTCGATGATTAACACCCTGCACACATCATAGGCATTGGACGCAAAGCAACAGTGTCATTGGCTTGCGCCAAGACACGGCAAAGATTAAATGTCGATGTTGCCGGCGCGCAGCGCGTTACTTTCAATGAAGTGACGGCGTGGCTCCACCTCGTCACCCATCAGCATGGTGAAGACCCGATCGGCTTCAATGGCGTCGTCAATTTGCACGCGAAGCAAACGACGAACCGTGGGGTCCATGGTGGTTTCCCACAACTGCGCGGGGTTCATCTCACCCAAGCCTTTGTAACGCTGACGGCTGGTGGTGCGCTCGGCTTCACCGATCAGCCAATGCATGGCTTGGCGGAAGTCGTTGGTCTTTTCTTCTTTTTGTCTCTCGCCTTCACCGCGCATGACTTTGGCGCCTTCACCCAGCAAGCCGCGGAAGGTGTTGGCCGCTTCAGCCAAAGCGCCATAGTCGGCACCGTGCACGAAATCTTGCGTGATGACGCTGCTCTTGATGTTGCCATGATGCCGGCGGCTGATGCGCAGCAAGGGCTTGTCGGTGCGCACGTCAAACTCGGCGCTCACTTCGGCAGGAATGCCGGTGGTATTGAGTTCGCGCAATTTGGCTTGCAATGCGGGAGCACATTCAGCAGCAAGGTCTAAGTTGTCCAAGTTGAGGGCCACGCCATCAGCAATGGCGCGCAAGGCTTCGGCGTCCATGAAATTAGACAAACGCTGAATGACGGCTTCGGCCACTTGGTGCTTGCGCGCCAAGGACTCGAGTGTGTCGCCGCTGAGCACTTGCGGCTTGTCGCCACCGGTAGCAATGCTGGCGTCTTTCAAAGCGATGCGCAGCAAGAAACTGTCGAGTGCGGGCGCATCTTTCAAATACAACTCTTCTTTGCCAGCCTTCACTTTGTAAAGGGGTGGCTGTGCAATGTAAATATGACCACGCTCCACCAAGTCAGGCATTTGACGGTAGAAGAAGGTGAGCAACAAGGTGCGAATGTGCGCGCCGTCAACGTCGGCGTCGGTCATGATGATGATGCGGTGGTAGCGCAATTTGTCGACATTGAAGTCGTCGGTGCCGCTCTTGCCAGAGTCTGCGGTGACTTTGCCAATGCCGGTGCCAAGCGCTGTGATGAGCGTGACAATTTCAGTGCTGGTCAGCAACTTTTCGTAACGTGCTTTTTCGACGTTCAAGATCTTGCCGCGCAGGGGCAGAATGGCTTGGAATTTACGGTCACGTCCCTGCTTGGCGGAGCCACCCGCAGAGTCGCCCTCGACGATGTAAATTTCGCAAAGCGCTGGATCTTTTTCTTGGCAGTCGGCCAATTTGCCGGGCAAACCCATGCCATCCAACACGCCTTTGCGACGTGTCATTTCGCGGGCTTTGCGAGCGGCTTCGCGAGCGCGCGCAGCTTCAACAATTTTGCCGCACAAAATTTTGGCGTCGTTGGGACGCTCTTCTAAAAAGTCGCCCAATGCTTTGGCCACAATGTCTTCTACGGGTGCGCGCACTTCGCTCGATACCAATTTGTCTTTGGTCTGGCTTGAGAATTTAGGCTCAGGCACTTTCACGCTTAAGACGCAGCACAAACCTTCGCGCATGTCGTCGCCGCTGACTTCAACCTTTTGCTTTTTGGCAATCTCGTTTTTCTCAATGTACTTGCCAATCACGCGTGTCATGGCCGCGCGCAAACCTGTGAGGTGGGTGCCGCCATCGCGCTGAGGAATGTTGTTGGTGAAGCACAAAACGTTTTCGTTGTAGCCATCGTTCCATTGCATGGCCACTTCCACACCAATGCTGGTGCCGGGAATGCCGCCATAAGAATCGGCTGGACGCTCACCCAATGCAATGAAGGCATTGGGGTGCAAAACTTTTTTATTGGCGTTGATAAAGTCAACAAAACCTTTGACACCGCCGGCGCCAGAAAAGTCGTCTTCCTTGCCTGTGCGCTCGTCTTTCAATCGGATGCGCACACCGTTGTTCAAGAAGCTGAGTTCGCGCAAACGCTTGGCCAATATTTCGTAATGAAAGTCGTGGTTCTGCGTGAAGATGTCGGTGTCGGGCAAAAAGTGAACTTCGGTGCCGCGCTTTTCAGTAGCGCCCGTGACTTTCATGGGCGAGACTTCAACGCCGTCGACCATTTCAAGCAAGCGGTTTTGCACGAAACCTTTGGCAAATTCAATTTGATGGACTTTGCCTTCGCGGCGCACGGTGAGGCGCAACCACTTGCTGAGCGCATTCACGCAACTCACGCCCACGCCGTGTAAACCACCAGAAACTTTGTAACTGTTTTGATTGAATTTGCCGCCAGCGTGCAATTCAGTGAGCGCAATTTCAGATGCTGAGCGCTTGGGCTCGTGCTTGTCGTCCATCTTCACGCCTGTGGGAATGCCACGGCCGTTGTCGGTCACACTGATGGAGTTGTCGGAGTGGATGGTGACCACGATGTCATCACAGTGGCCGGCCAATGATTCGTCGATGGAATTGTCAACCACCTCGAATACCAAATGGTGCAAGCCTGTGCCGTCAGAAGTGTCGCCGATGTACATGCCAGGGCGCTTGCGAACGGCTTCCAAGCCCTCCAAAATTTGGATGGAGCCCTCGCCATAACCCTCAGAGGCACCCGCTTGATTGGTATCGATGGTGGGTTGCAGCGTGGTGAATTCTTCTGCAGCGGGTTTATTTTCTTCGGTCATTTTTACTTTTCTCTAACTCTTGAATGGCCGAAACCCGCGAATCAACGCGGGTTTCGAAAGGCACTTCTTGGGGTCTTTTTATGACCTTCAATCAGCTCTGGCCTTAAATGCGCATGGGCATCACCACGTATTTGAACTGGTCGTTTTCGGGGATGGTGATGAGTGCAGAGCTGTTGGCATCGGCCAAATCAATGCGCACCATGTCTTGGCCCATGTTGGTCAGCACATCGATGATGTAAGTGACGTTGAAGCCAATTTCAATGCTGTCGCCAGCGTAGTCAATGTCGAGTTCGTCCACCGCTTCTTCTTGTTCGGCGTTGGTAGACGCCACACGCAAAGTGCCGGGGTCCAAATTCAAACGTACCCCTTTGAATTTGTCGCTGGTCAAAATGGCGGTGCGCTGCAAGCAAGACAGCAGGGCTTGACGGCCCAGCGTGAGGTTGTTGCGGTGGCCTTTGGGAATGACGCGGTTGTAATCGGGGAACTTGCCTTCCACGAGTTTGGTGACAAACTCCATGCCGCCAAAACTGAACTTGGCTTGGTTGTTGGCAAATTGCATGTCGATGGCGCCTTCGGCATCGCTTAACAAGCGCTGCATTTCGAGCACGGTTTTGCGGGGCAAAATAACTTCTTGTTTGTTGGGCACATCGGTGTCTAAGGTGGCCGAAGCAAACGCCAAACGGTGACCATCGGTGGACACCAAAGACAACTGCTTGCCTTCAGCCACAAACAAAATGCCGTTCAAGTAATAGCGGATGTCGTGCACGGCCATGGCAAAAGACACTTGGCTGAGCAGTTGCTTGAGGGTTTTTTGCGGCACGCTGAACACGGGGCCAAAGCTGGCGGCTTCTTGCACCAACGGAAAGTCTTCGGCTGGCAGTGTTTGCAGTGTGAATTTGGATTTGCCACCCTTCAAAATCAATTTGCTTTGGCTGGACTCTAAGCTGACGGTTTGATCGGAAGGCATGGTTCGCAAAATGTCGATCAATTTGCGTGCGCCCACCGTGGTGGTGAAGTCGCCGGCATCGCCATCCATTTCGGCGGTGGTGCGAATTTGGATTTCAAGATCGCTGGTGGTCAACTGCAGTGCTTTACCTGTTTTGCGAATCAACACATTGGCCAAAACAGGCAATGTGTGACGACGTTCAACGATGCCAGAAACGGATTGCAAAACCGACAGCAATTTGTCTTGGGTGGCCTTCAGTACGATCATGTCTTCCTCTGTTTTAGGGGGCCCCGATTTGGAATTCGGGCGCCCCTTGATTTTCGCTGATTTTTGGCCGCAAATTGAGCTTTTGACCGCTTAATTCAGCATTCTTTAGGGGGGCTCGGCCACCCACCCCAAACTTAGCCTTTGAGGGTTTGTTCCAAAACGTGCAATTGTTGGTTCAGCTCGGTCAATTGCTGGCGTTCTGCGCTGATTTTTCGAACCGCGTGCAACACCGTGGTGTGATCGCGTCCGCCAAACAATTCGCCAATTTCAGGCAGGCTTTTTTGCGTCAACTCTTTGGCCAAGTACATGGCAATCTGACGCGGCCGCGCAATGCTGGCCGGGCGCTTTTTGGAATACATGTCGGCGACCTTGATCTTGTAGTAGTCGGCCACCGTTTTTTGAATGTTTTCGACGCTGATTTGGCGGTTTTGGATGGACAGCAGGTCGCGCAGGGCTTCGCGCGCCAGTTGGATGGAAATTTCCTTCTGGTTAAAACGCGAATACGCCAATATCTTGCGCAATGCGCCTTCCAGCTCGCGCACGTTAGAGCGCACGTTCTTGGCCACAAAGAAGGCCACCTCTTCGGGCATGACACTGCCTTCACTGATGGCTTTGTTGATCAAAATGGCCACCCGCATTTCAAGCTCTGGCGGCTCAATGGCCACCGTGAGGCCTGAATCAAAACGTGAAACCAGGCGCTCATGGATGTCGGCCAAGCCTTTGGGATAGGTGTCGCTGGTCATCACAATGTGCGACTTTTTGGCCAGCAAGGCTTCAAAGGCGTTGAAGAACTCTTCTTGGGTGCGGTCTTTGTTGGCAAAGAACTGCACATCGTCAATGAGCAGCAAATCGAGCGAGTGGTAACGATGCTTGAACTCGTCAAATGTTTTGCGCTGATAGGCTTTAACCACATCTGAGACAAACTGTTCAGCGTGAATGTAGAGAACTTTGGCGTCAGGCCTGTCAGCGAGCAGTTTGTTGCCCACCGCATGCACCAAGTGGGTCTTGCCCAAACCCACGCCGCCGTAAATGAACAGGGGGTTGTAAAGGTGGCCGGGCATGGTGGCCACATGCATGGCTGCAGCGCGCGCCATGCGGTTGGCAGAACCCTCCACCAAGGTGTCAAAAGTGAGTGCGGTATTCAAGCGATGCCGATGGCCATCTGTGGGCACTTCGTCAGGGGCCTCGGCGGCTTCAGGTCTCGCCTCTAATGCGGCCTTCGCCATTGAAAATGCAGTTTTACCTTGAGCTTCTCTGGTAGCGAGTGCTAACTCTATTTGAATTTTTTGGCCATGCAAGCGAGATAAGACATCGGCCAATTTGGCGCTGTACTGGGCCCTGATCCAATCTAATTTGAATCGGTTGGCCACAAACAAAGTGACCTTAGAAAGGTCATCTGAAACCTGGGCAGTCAGCGGCTTGATCCACGTGTTGAACTGCTGCTCAGGGATCTCCTGCGCCAGCTCATCCAGGCACACTTGCCACAGCGCTTGGCCGGCTTCGTCCGCGTCGGAGGGGTGCTGTCCGTTGCTCATTGGCAAGCGCCTAGGGTGTGGACAGATGGTTGTTTCATTGGACTCAAAAGTAACTTTATCAAGAGTTTATCCACATGCAAGTCGGACAAGTTGCGCCATCATAAACCAGAAGTTTCTGGCCGGTCCACGGATATTTTCAGGACAAATACCTAGGCGGGTTTGCCAGCCCTTCGAAAGTTTGCGATAATCCGCGGTTTCCCCCAAAAATATCTGATTCAAAATGAAACGCACTTACCAACCCTCTAAAACACGCCGCGCACGTACTCACGGCTTTTTGGTTCGCATGAAAACCCGTGGTGGCCGTGCTGTGATCAACGCACGACGCGCCAAAGGTCGCAAGCGTTTGGCTGCTTAAGCCTGGTCTTTGCGCCTTGTTTGATCTGATAGCTTGATTGACTGGGTCTGTCGACTTGTTTATTGGGCCATCCCATGACTCAGCAGTGGTGTGCAGCGATTAAAAACCCGCCCTCAATTCCAAGCTGCCCTTGCTGGCGGCACGGTTTCTCGCACCCCACATTTCGCATTGCATCGCCTCAGCTTGTCTGAATCTGGCAATACGGCAGACGATCTTCAGTTCAACGCTGCCCAGACCCCTCTCTTTCACCCGCAAACTGTTTGGCTTGGCGCCATGGTGCCCAAACGTTGGGCACGGCGTGCCGTGACACGCAACACCATCAAGCGACAAATCTACGCCATCAGCGAGCAGTTTGAGGTCAGATTGCCATGTGCCGCCCATGTCGTTCGATTGCGCTCAGGGTTTGATCGGAAGCAATTCATCAGCGCCACATCCACACTTCTCAAACAAGCCGTCCGGCTTGAGCTTGTGCAGTTGTTCGAACACGCAGCCAACAAGCCATGATGCAGAAACTATTGATCGGCATTGTGAAAGGGTATCGCCTTTTCCTCAGCCCTTGGTTAGGATCGGCATGTCGGTTTGAGCCCACCTGCTCTGTTTATGCCCTCGATGCTTTGAAGCAACATGGCGCTGGCGCTGGCAGTTATCTCACCCTCAAACGCATAGGCCGTTGCCAACCATGGTGCAACGGTGGCCACGACCCGGTGCCCGAACAAGCACCCAAGTGGCTTTCGCGTTTATTGCATCACCCGTTAACTCACCCCTCTTCGAAGAAGTCTTCATGAACGATATTCGCCGCACCTTTTTATGGGTCATTTTTGGCTTCTCTATGGTTCTTCTCTGGGACCAATGGCAGCTTTATAACGGGCACAAAGCCACTTTCTTTCCAAAGCCAGTTGTTGCTTCAGCCGAGAAGCCCGTCGCATCCAATGTGACATCTGCTGATGTTCCCACGGCCTCACCCAGCAGCACACCTGCCGCCAATTCGGCACCCAACGCAGCCGGCCCTTCACAAGTTCCAGGCCTTGCCGCGCCAGCCGCTGCCATGACTCGCGAAAGCATTGAGGTCAAAACCGATGTCTTGAAACTCAGGTTTGACACCGAAGGTGGCTCGCTGCTGCACTCCGAGTTTTTAAAATATGGCGATCTTTTAGACAGTCAAAAGCATTTTATTTTGCTGGACGAAAGCAAGGCACGTGTCTATGTCGCTCAAACAGGTTTGATTGGCGGACCTTTTGCTTCCCACAAAACGCCCATGCAGTTCACTGGAGAACGTGAGCTCAAAGAAGGCCAAAATGAGATGACTCTGAAGTTTGAATCTGCTGACATCGGTGGCTTGAAACTGGTCAAAACATACACCTTAACGCGGGGCAGTTACGCTTTGAAAGTGGCCCACCAGGTCGTTAACACGGGCACTGTCGCTGCAACTCCGCAGTTGTACGTCCAACTGGTCAGAGATGGCAACAAGCCAGAGGGCGAGTCTGCTTTTTACTCCACCTTCACGGGGCCTGCCGTTTACACAGACGCCAAGAAATATCAGAAGATCGAATTCACCGACATCGAGAAAAACAAGGCTGAGTTCGAGAAGACCACACAGCAAGGTTATGTGGCCATGGTTCAACACTACTTTGCATCAGCATGGGTGTTACCCGCCAACACAGCGCGTGAAAACTTCGTGCGCAAAGTGGATGCCAATTTGTATTCTGTGGGCATGATCACAAGCTTCAACGAAGTGGCTCCAGGTCAATCTAAAACACTTGACACCACCTTGTTTGTCGGCCCGCAAGAAGAGAAGATGCTAGAAGCTTTAGCGCCCGGCTTAGAGCTGGTCAAAGACTACGGTTGGCTCACTGTCTTGGCAAAACCACTTTACTGGTTGCTCGACCGCTTGTTTGGCTTCTTGCAAAACTGGGGCTGGTCCATTGTGGCTCTGGTGTTCTTGCTCAAGTTGGCTTTCTATTGGCTCAATGCCAAGGCCTATTCCAGCATGGCCAAAATGAAGGCCATCAACCCGCGCATCATGGAAATGCGCGAGCGTCTGAAAGACAACCCACAGCAAATGCAGCAGGAGATGATGCGCATTTACCGCGAAGAAAAAGTCAACCCCATGGGCGGCTGCTTCCCCATCATGGTTCAAATTCCCGTGTTCATCGCGCTTTATTGGGTGTTGTTGTCATCGGTTGAAATGCGCAATGCGCCTTGGGTTGGCTGGATTCACGACTTGTCGGCTCCCGACCCCTACTTCATCTTGCCCGTGGTGATGACGCTGTCCACCATGCTGCAAACCGCGCTCAACCCTGCACCACCCGACCCCATGCAAGCCAAAATGATGTGGATCATGCCCTTGGTGTTCAGCGTGATGTTCTTCTTTTTTCCATCGGGCTTGGTGCTCTACTGGATTACCAACAACATTTTGTCAATTGCACAGCAGTGGGTCATCAACACCAGAATGGGTGTACCGCCTCAGTTCAATCTGCCAAAATTCAATTGAACGCCCTTCCTTCAACAGCAGGTCCTATTGACCTGCATTGAAATGCACACCACAGGGCCGCTCATGCGGCCCTGTTGCTTTGTTTCATTGTTTTTTTAACTTGATCACCGCCATGTTGTCTCGCCACCAAGATCCCATCATCGCCATTGCCACGGCTCCTGGCAGGGGTGCAGTGGGCATCGTGCGCGTTTCAGGGCCTCACTTGAAGACTTGGGCTGAAGTTTTTTGTGGCAAGCCCCTCCAAGCACGGCAAGCCCATTACTTGCCCTTCAACGACAACAAGGGTGAGCCCATTGACCAGGGACTGGCCATCTTTTTTCCTGGCCCCCACTCTTATACGGGTGAAGATGTCCTCGAGTTGCAAGCACATGGTGGCCCCGTGGTCTTGCAATTGCTCTTGACGCGGTGCATTGAGTTGGCCCAATCGCTTGATCCGCACACTGGCCATGTTCTGCTTGAAGGCCTTCGCATGGCGCAACCTGGCGAATTCACACAGCGCGCCTTTCTCAATGACAAAATTGATTTGGCCCAAGCCGAGGCCATTGCCGATTTGATTGATGCATCCACCAGCGCCGCAGCTCGCAGTGCCAGCCGATCTTTGGCCGGTGTGTTCTCTCAAGAAATTCACACTTTGCGTGACAGCTTGGTTCACTTGCGGATGTTGGTTGAAGCTACTTTGGATTTTCCTGAAGAAGAAATTGATTTTCTACAAAAGGCCGATGCGCAGGGTCAACTCGAGCGCTTGCAAATTCAACTTGACCATGTATTGATGCGGACACAGCAAGGTGCTTTGCTTCGTGAAGGCATCAAGGTGGTCATTGCAGGCCAACCCAATGCTGGCAAAAGCTCACTGCTCAATGCCTTGGCCGGCGCCGAGTTGGCCATCGTCACGCCCATCGCAGGCACCACGCGCGATGTGGTTCAGCAAACCATTCAGATTGAAGGTGTTCCGATTCACATCATTGACACGGCAGGCCTGCGCGAAGGTGAGGGTATTGATGAGGTGGAACAAATTGGCATTCAACGTGCGTGGGCGCAAATTGCAGGTGCAGATGCCGTCTTGTTTTTGCACGACCTGACGCGCAGTCATGATGCTGCGTACTTGCAAGACGATTTGCAAATCCAAGAAAACCTGGCGGCGCAGCTTCCGGCTAGCGTGGCTTTGCTGAACATCTGGAACAAGTTCGACCTTGCACCGTCAGCCCAAAAACCTTCTGGCAATGACCACACGTCCCATGGTATTTTTCTGTCAGCTAAAACAGGCTTAGGCATTGATCAACTTCGATCCATGTTGCTTCAGACTGCTGGTTGGCTACCCGCCAATGAAGGCTTGTATTTGGCGCGCGAGCGTCATGTCCAAGCACTTAAGCGCGTTCAATCGCACATTGAGATGGCCGATGCGCATTTGCGCGCACAAGCCCAATCACTTGACCTGTTGGCCGAAGAGTTGCGCTTGTCGCAAACAGCTTTGAATGAAATTACAGGCGAGTTCAGCGCCGACGATTTGCTGGGCGTTATTTTCTCCAGCTTTTGCATTGGTAAATAACACATGGCCAAGACCTCCGTCATCGATCGACCTGCGCCACAAAATCCCAAGTCATTGAGTGGCTTGCTGCCATTTTTAAAACCCTACCGATTGCAAATTGGTTTGGCCGTGGTCTTCTTGGTCTTGGCTGCCGCGTCAACCCTGATCTTTCCAGTTGCTTTGCGCCAATTGATTGACAACGGTTTGCAGCACCCCGACCCCGGCGCACAGGCCATGGCATTGCGCGGCAATTTCTTGATGCTGTTTGGTGTTGCCGTTGCACTGGGTTTATTTTCTGCGGCGCGCTTTTTCACAGTGAGTTGGCTGGGTGAACGCGTCACCACCGATCTGCGCAATGCGGTTTACAGCCACGTTCTCCAACAAAGCCCCGCGTTTTTTGAAACCACGCCCACTGGCGAAGTCATCAGCAGGCTGGTGGCCGACACCACCTTGGTTCAAACCGTGGTGGGCAGTTCTTTGTCCATGGGCCTGCGCAATGCCGTCATGGGTGTGGGTGCTTTGGCCATGCTGGTGTGGGCGCACCCCACAGTCATGCTGCAGTTGGTGGTGACCGTGGTGCTGGTCGTTTGGCCCGCCACGCTCTATGGCCGCCGCGTACGCCGTTTGTCACGCGCCAGCCAAGACCGTGTGGCCGATGCCAGCAGCATTGCCACCGAAATTCTCAATGCCATGCCTGTGGTGCAAAGCTACACCGCCGAGAACCGTGAAGCAGCGCGTTTTGCAAGCGCCACAGAACAAGGCTTTCAAACAGCCATTCGCCGCACACGCGCGCGTTCGGTGCTGGTCGCCTTCATCATCATTGCCAATGCGGCTTTCTTGCTGTGGGGTTTGTATCAGGGCACGCAAGCGGTTCTGGCAGGCGAGCTCTCAGCGGGCCAATTGGGTCAAGCCGTTTTGTATGTGATTATTTTTGCAGGTGCTGTGGCTGTGCTGGGTGAAACCTATGGTGATTTGCTGCGTGCAGCAGGTGCCACGGAGCGTCTCATGGAGTTGCTCAGCAGCGTATCACCCGTGCAATCACCGGCCCAGCCCGTCTCTTCAACGCCGCCTTCAACCGGCAGCACTTTGAAGTTTGAATCACTCCAGTTTCATTACCCCTCACGTCCTTCTCAGTTGGCGCTGCAAAACTTTTCGGTCGACATCCAAGCGGGCCAGACTGTGGCACTGGTCGGCCCCAGTGGTGCGGGCAAAACCACATTGTTTGGTTTGTTACTTCGCTACTACGACCCGCAACAAGGGCAAATTGTGTTGGATGGTGTGCCCATTCAAAACCTCAGCTTGCACGACCTTCGACAACGGATTGGCATCGTGCCCCAAGAGCCCGTCCTTTTTTCAAGCAGTGCCATGGACAACATTCGTTATGGCAAACCTGGCGCAAGCGACGAAGAGGTTCAAGCTGCGGCCGTGGCGGCCTTTGCCGACGAGTTCATTGTCGACTTGCCAGAGGGTTACAACACCTTTCTGGGTGAGCGCGGCGTGCGCTTATCAGGCGGCCAACGTCAACGCATTGCCATTGCGCGTGCCATGCTCAAAAATCCACCGCTCTTGCTGCTAGACGAAGCCACCAGCGCCTTGGATGCACACAGTGAGCGCATGGTTCAAGCCGCTTTGGAGTCGGCCATGCGCGGTCGAACCACCTTGGTCATTGCGCATCGACTTGCCACTGTGCAACAAGCTGACAACATTTTGGTCTTAGAGCACGGCCGCTTGGTGGAGCAAGGCCAGCACGCAGCGCTGGTTGAAATGGGCGGCGTCTATGCCGGCTTGGCGGCGCTCCAGTTCAACGCTTGATCACAGCTGAGGAGCAGATGCGTGCAGTGTGCTTGTGCCTTTGCGCCTTGGTTTCAATGCCCCTCAAAGTTCACCAATGTGAACAAGGGCAATCCTGCGGCTCTGAGTTTTTCTGAGCCACCTAGTTCAGGCAAATCCACAATGGCTGCGCCTTCAATCACTTTAGCTCCCAGTTTCTCGAGGAGCTTCATGCCCGCCATCATGGTGCCGCCCGTGGCAATCAAATCATCGATCAACAAGACGCGTTGGCCTGGCTTGACCGCATCGGTGTGCAACTCCACGGTGGCTGTGCCGTATTCCAATTCATAGGTTTCTTCCACGGTGGTGAAAGGCAGCTTGCCTTTTTTGCGAATGGGTACAAAGCCAAGGTTCAATTCATAGGCCACAACGGCCCCCAAAATAAAGCCACGTGCATCAAGCCCCGCCACCACATCTGGCCGCATGTCGGGGGACATGTAGCGATGGACAAAAGCATCTATCAAGACGCGAAACACCCTTGGGTTTTGAAGCAAGGGCGTGATGTCTCGAAACTGCACGCCCGCTGCTGGCCAATCAGGCACGGTGCGGATGTTATTTCTTAAATAGTCGTTCACCGACAAAGCCATTTCATCGGTGGCACCACTTGCCCGCTCACCCTGCATTGAACCCAATCTATGACTCATCTCACGCACTCCACGACGACTAACGGTCGAAACCGCCATCATAGACACGCTTTCGGCCATC
>Ga0209191_1001337_pt1 | contig 16371 bp, 18 predicted proteins | sample S_130626_EF_Meta_FD_187320 | JGI IMG/M metagenome (GOLD analysis project Ga0209191, IMG submission 187320) | Freshwater microbial communities from Lake Simoncouche, Canada to study carbon cycling - S_130626_EF_MetaG (SPAdes) (version 2) | ecosystem: Environmental > Aquatic > Freshwater > Lake ...
AGGCAGGTTGCGATATTATTGCTCCATCAGACATGATGGATGGAAGAATTGGTTTAATAAGAAATGCTTTAGAAAAAAATAAATTTATTAATGTTCAAATATTATCTTATGCAGTTAAGTACGCTTCTAATTTTTACTCTCCTTTTAGAGATGCTGTAGGCACATCATCAACTCTTAAATCTGATAAAAAAACATATCAAATGGATTATAAAAATTCAGAAGAAGCTCTATTAGAAGTTAAATTAGATCTAGATGAGGGAGCTGATTTTGTAATGGTTAAACCAGCTTTAGCATATCTTGATATTATTTATAAAATAAAACAGAAATTTAATGTGCCTGTTTTTGCTTACAACGTTTCGGGGGAATATAGTTTGATTAAAAATGGTATTAAATCATCTTTGGCAAAAGAAGATATTATTCTTGAAGTAATTTATAGTTTTAAAAGAGCTGGAGCGAATGCAATCGTTTCTTACTTTGCTAACGAAGTAATAGAAAAATACTTATCAAGATAATCTTTTATATTTACTCGCAAAATAGATTAGAGGTTTTTCTTCTTTTTTTAATTTAAATTTAATAACTTTTGCAACAAAAAACAAATGATCGCCAATATTTATTTTTTTAATTGTTTTGCAATTAAGTTCTCCAAGATTATATTTTAATAAATTTTTTGCTATAATTGAATTTTTCTTCACTTCATTTTTTGATGAAAAATAATTTGAAACCTCAATTTGTTTTGCTGATAAAATATAAATATTAAAAAATTTTAAATTATTAAATTTTTTAAAACTAGAAGTTGTTTTATCTAAACTCCATGAAATATAAGTAGGCTTTAGAGATATTGAGACAAAAGAATTAACCGTAATACCTGTAACAAAATTACTTTTATCTTGTTTTGCAACAACTGTAATTCCAGTTGCGTATTTTGATAAAACTTTTTTATATTTAGAAATATTCATAGGATTACAAATGACATCTAATATTATTTTCAAAATTTCTATTCATAATCTGATTTTTATAATTTTTAATAATCTTTCCTGACTGAGCTCTTTTTCCGTAATTGCTCTCAATTGTAGATTTATCAAATAAAGTTTTCTCCGCTTGATCTTTGATAACTGACTTTGAATTAAATACTGTGGCATTAGAGACTTTTAGAGATTTGCCTTTTACTAGAATAACCCCTCTACCCTTATCTAACTTAGGAAGTTCTTTAATATCAAATGCTAGCATCTTATTTTTTCCATCTGAATCACAAATTATGGCAACTGAATCTGAATCTTTAACAACTTTAGAAACTCCAACAACAATGTCATCACCTTTAACATTCATTACTTTTTTTCCAGTTTTTTTATTGGTTTCAAGGTTTTTCTCTAAAGCAACAAAACCATATCCGCTTTTAGTATAAATAAAAATTTCACCTTCACTATCAAATTTAAAACTATCAATAATTTTTTCATTATCGGTAAGTGACAAATAGGATGACATTGGTCTTCCGGTTGAAGATCCAGTTAAAATATTATCCGCTTCAATTGTATAAAATTTACCAAAATTTGATGCTAATATAATTTTATCATTTGAACGAGCATGCATTAATAAAGAGCTATTTTCATTTCCAATTTGTTCTTCTAAATTTTTAACAAAGGATTTCTGTGATTTAATAAATCCATTTTTAAGAATAGTAATTGTAAGAGGATCGTCAGATTTGATTTCATTATCGAAGACTTCTTCATTAACGCTTCCAAATTTATCTAATTTAGTTCTTCTCTTTCCTAACAGAGGATCGTCTTTAAATTTTTTAATTAAAAAATCTATTTCATTGTCTATTTCTTTTTTTTGTAAAGATTTAGAAGATAATAATTTTGTTAAAAAGTTTTTTTCAGATAATAAATCTTTATATTCTTGCTTAATTTCTTTTTCTTCTAACTTTCTAAGATTTCGTAAACGCATATCTAAAATCGCGTTAACTTGATTTTGTGTAAATTTAAATTTTTTTATTAATTGCAGTTTTGGATCTTCTGCATTTCTAATAATTTTAATAATTTTATCTAAGTTATGATAAACTTTAATAAACCCAATTAAAATTTCTATTCTATTTTTAATATTCTTTAATCTAAATTCAGATTTTCTAATTAATACTTCATAACGATGCGATAAAAAATTTACCAAAACTTCTTTAATAGACATTACTTTTGGCTGAAGTTTTGAATTCAAAACATTCATATTTAAAGGAATTCTTACCTGTAAATCGGTTTGTCTAAACAAACTTTCCATTAACACTTCTGGTTTAACATTTCTATTTTTGGGTCTAATAACAATACGAACTAACTGGTCTGATTCATCTATAACGTTATCAATCAATTTATTTTTTTTACTTATAATTAGATCTGCTATTTTTTCGATTAATGTTGATTTGCTTACTTGGTATGGAATTTCATTTATAGAAATTTGATATTGTCCCCTGCCTAAATCTTCAATTTTATAAGAAGACCTAAGTTCAAAAAAACCTTTTCCACTAGTATATGCTTTTAATATTTCAGACTTATTATTATTTAAAATACCTCCCGTTGGAAAATCGGGTCCTGGTAATACTTTTAGCAATTCTTTGATTGAAACATTTTTGTCATGATTAACAATTTTTAATCCTTCACAAATTTCAACAATATTATGCGGGGGTATACTTGTGGCCATTCCGACTGCGATTCCAGAAGCTCCATTTGCTAATAAATTTGGAAATTTTGCAGGAAATACTAATGGTTCCTGTAAATCACCGTCATAAGTACTTTTAAAATCGACAGTTTCTTCATCTATATTTTCAAGCAATAGCTCTGAAATTTCAGTAAGTTTTGCCTCCGTGTATCTCATTGCAGCTGCATTATCCCCGTCAATATTTCCAAAATTTCCCTGACCGTTTACTAATGGATAACGAATTGAAAAATCTTGAGCCAGTCTTACTAGCGCATCATAAACAGACTGATCGCCATGAGGATGGAATTTACCAATAACATCACCTACTACTCTTGCAGATTTCTTAGGTTGTAATTTTGAACCTAAATTTAAAAGATACATCGCATAAAGTAATCTTCGATGAACTGGTTTTAATCCATCTCTAACATCGGGTAACGCTCTATGAGTAATGGTTGACAATGCATATGCTAGATACTTTTGGCTAAACTCAGTTGCTAAAGATGCATTTAAAATATTATCTTTATTTTTCATTAAAAAAATTCTCTAATTTTATTCTGTAGTAAGGAAATTTAACTTTATTCGGTTCAAAAATATAATTTAATAATTGATGCTTATTAATTAATAGACCATTGTAAATGTCTTTATCAGTAAAGGGCGCTGAATTGTCATGAAAGTATTGTGGATAACTTATATTTTTATTAAACAATTTTAATGAATCTTTATTTTCCAAATCAACGTTATAACCTAATTCGGACAACAGAAATCTTTCCCATAAAACATATTTTTTAAAAAATTCATTAGAGTTTAATGAATTAAACAAATCCTCAAAATAATTGTAAACGGTTAAATATGTGTTTCTTTCGGGTAATATTTTTAGACAAATACCCGTTGCTGATAATATTGCTGTTAATTTTTTATCATTATCAAAATACTTGGGAGCTACAGCATCAATTAATTCAAAATTATAATAACCAATTGCATCTTCCGATTTTGACTTCCATGTAACTTTAATTTTATTACCTATATGAAGAAGTTTTTTTATTTTGGAAGAAGTTCCTCCATAAATTATTCCTTTATGATGTCCATGCTCTTTGGAAAGAATGCTTATAATAGATGAGTTTTCACCGTATACATTAATCCCTAATATGTACCCCTCGTCACCCCAGGTCATTGTTTAGATGTTTGTACGTCTAAAAATAAACTAACCTTGTGCTTAAATAACTTTTCAATTTCTTTTCTAGCTGAAATACCAATTTTTTTTATAACACTGCCGTTTTTTCCCAAAACAATTTTTTTATGATTATCATTTTTTACATATATAATTTGATAAATTTTATAATTTCTATTTTCTTTCTCAAATTTATAAGTCTTTACATAGATCTGGTAAGGTAATTCTTGATTTAAATACTTAAATACTGCTTCACGTGTAAGTTCAGAAAAAAATACATCTTTAGAAATATTTGTTTCAAAGTTAATAGAAGTATCAAAGTTTCCTTCTGGTAGTTTTGCGACAATTCCATCTAAAAGATTATTTATATTTTTATTTTTTAGCGCTGAAACATAATAAATTTCATCAAAATTTTTAACAAAATTAGATTTATTAACTTGTTCAATGGCAAACTCCTGCGAAACTTTATCAATTTTATTAAATACTAAAATTTTTGGTTTTTTTGTATTTTTTATAATTTTTTCTAGAATATCTTCATAAAATAAATGAATAGAAATATCTAAAATAATAACAATTACATCTGATCTTTTAACTTCGACATTAACGTCATTTAAAAAATTAGTGTTATTTTTTTTATTATATAATCCTGGGGTATCTACAAAAATAATCTTATTATCCTTATGATATTTAACAACTTCTATTGCAAAATTTGTAGTTTGAACTTTATGAGAAACTATAGATATTTTTTTTTTAAAAATTGTATTTAATAGAGTTGATTTGCCAGCATTTGTTGGTCCGATTAAACATGCATAACCTATTCTCTTTTTATTCATTCTCTAAACTATCTAATAATGACTGAGCTGCTTTTTGTTCAGCATTTCTTTTTGAGGACCCTTCACCAGTGAATGATTTGGACTTTTTAATAGTTACCGAAACCTTAAATACAGGTTTATGTGCAGGACCAGACGTTGATAAGTCTTTATATTTTGGAAGTTCTTTATAAAGTTTTAAAGAGAATTCTTGCAGTTTTGTTTTTGCATCAATTTTAATCTCACCTGATTGCTTAAGTTGATCTTTCCATAAATCAAAAATAAATTTTTCTGCAACTTCAAATCCCCTATCAATATAAATCGCTCCTATTATTGACTCACATAAATCTCCAAAAATTTTTATATTTCCTGTTTTTATTTTTTTTTGCGCTTTGCTTATTGATATAAATTTTAATAAGTCATATTTTTCAATAACTTTAGCACAAACTTTTTTATTAATTAAAGAAGCTAATCTTTTATCCAGCTGACCTTCTTTATCATTAGGATATAAATTGATTAATTTTTTAGCCAGCACCAAACCTAAAACTCTATCTCCTAAAAATTCTAAAATTTCATTATTGTCTGTATTGTCATTTGAAAAACTTTTATGGACTAAAGCTTGTGATAAAAATTTCTTATTTAAAAATTTAACGCCAATGATGTTCTCTACTTCACTGATCTTATTGTCAGAAATCATTTAATAAATTTTAAGATTCTATTAAATCTTATTGATTTGTGCCATTTCCAAAAGGTGAATAAATTTCCTATCTCTTCATTATTTGAAAAGAATAAAATTTGCGCCTTGCCTACTAAATTAATTTTATCAACATAGCCAACACTTGAAAGATATCTACTGTCTTGTGAGCAGTCTCTATTATCCCCCATAAAAAAAAATTTGTCTTGGGGTATTAAATAAACATCTGTATCTTTTGATGAATTCTTTTCAGAGTAAGCGGCTATATAAGCCTTTCCATTTGGAAGAGTTTCGAGATAAAAATTTGACTTAATTTTAGATCCACCGCAAAGTACAATATCATTTTTAACAAATTCTCTTTTTATGGGCTTATTGTTGATGTGAAGCACACTATTAATCATTTGAATTTTATCGCCAGGAAGTCCTATTAAACGTTTAATATAATCTGTGTCGTTATCTTCGGGTGTTTTAAAAACAATTACATCTCCTCTGTCAGGTGAAGAAAATAAAATTCTTTTATCAGAAATATCTGGACTGAAAGGTAGTGAATGCTTGCTGTATCCGTAAGTGAACTTAGAAACAAATAATCTATCACCTACTAATAAATTCTCTTCCATTGATGAAGATGGAATATAAAAAGGCTGAAAAAAAAAACTTCTAATAAATAATGCAATTAGAAAAGCAAAGACAAGTGTCTTAACATTTTCAATAATAATTTTTTTCATTGAGAGGTAATTAAGGCTGTTGCTACAGCCCAAGGTTTGTCATCTGACAAGGTTAAAAAAATATTATATTTTTTTGATATTTTACTAAGTATTACTTTTGCTTTGCCATTTATATTCGCACAGGGTTTACCGTTCTTATCGTTGTATATTTCGATATTCTTAAAATGAATTCCTTTTGAAAAGCCATAGCCAATAGCTTTAGAAATAGCTTCCTTAGCAGCAAATCTTTTAGCAATCGTTTCAATATTCTTTAATTTGAATGTTTTTTTTTCAATTTTTTTTTCAGATTCAGTTAAAATTTTATCTAAAAAATGATTTCCATACTTAGAATAGATTTTTTGTATTCTATTAATGTTAACAATATCTGTTCCCAGTCCAATTACATTCATCGTTTCAAAATCTTATTAAACTTTTTAAGGACATTAGCTATACCAAAAAATATCGACTCTGATATAAAAAAATGACCAATATTCAATTCTGTAATCTCACCAATCTGTGATATTTTTTTAGAGGTTTGATAATTCAAACCATGTCCAGCATGTACTCCTAAATTTAATATCTTACCAAGTTTTGCTGAATTTTTAATTTTTAGAAATTCTTTTTTAATATTTAAATTATTTCTTTCTCTAAAAAATCTGCAGTATTTTCCAGTGTGCAGCTCAATATTATCTGAGCCTAATTTCTTAGCCAAATGAACGGTTTTTAAATCTGGTTCTATAAATAATGAAACTTGAATATTTTTAATTTTTAATAAGTGAATAACTTTTTTTAAATAATTTTTTTTATAATTTAAATTTAAGCCACCTTCTGTCGTTACTTCTTTTCTTTTTTCAGGAACAATGCACACATATTTTGGCTTAAGTTTTAATGCAATTTTAAGCATCTCTGGAGTTAAGGCCATTTCTAAATTTATTGGTATCTTAATTTTTTTTTTCAACTCAATTAAGTCATGATCACGAATATGACGACGATCTTCTCTTAAATGGACTGTTATTGAATCTGCGCCATTATTTTGAGCTATGATTGCAGCTGTTAATGGTGAGGGGTAATCATCTCCTCTAGCATTTCTTACTGTAGCTACATGATCAATGTTAAATCCTAATCTAATTCTTTTTCTCATTTAGACTAAATTTCTACTACCTGGCTTTATTGCTGGAATAGATTTTAACTTATCTGGAATTTCCTCTTCACGATAAGTTGGAATATCAAAAGTAATTTGTGAAACAATTTTCGAATTAATCGAACTTTGATTGTTTGAACGATCTACAATACATGCAAATCCAATTACATTTCCTTTATGTTTTTTTATTACTTTGGCACATTCCATACTAGATTTGCCTGTTGTAATAACATCTTCCACGATTAAAACTTTTGCACCTGCTTTGATTTCAAAACCACGTCTTAATTGAAACTCTCCTGAAACCCTCTCTGCAAAAATTGAAGGTACTTTTAAATGTCTAGCAACTTCATATCCCACAATAATTCCCCCCATTGCTGGCGCTACAACTACATCTATTTTTTTAAAAACTTTTTTTATTTTTTGTGCGAGAGATTTGCAAATTAATTCTGATTGTTTTGGATGCATTAATAATTTTGCGCACTGCAAGTATTGTTCACTTCTCAAGCCTGATGATAAAATAAAATGTCCTTGTAATAACGCTTTAGTTTTTACAAAAATTTCTTTAGTTTTTTTTTCTGTCAGCATTTACTTTTCTATTTCTAATAATTTTAAAATTTATTCCTTGTTGTTTGATCTCTGAAACTAAATTAGTAAAATCTTTTAAGTTTTTAATCTCTAAATCAAAAATAAAACTTATGAAATCATCTTTTTTATCAACTAACTCTACGTTAGAAATATTGCATTTATGCTTTCCTATCATAGTACAAACTTCTCCTAAAGTTCCTGCCTTGTGACTTAAGAGAACCCATAGACTAGTATCATAAGCTTTTTCTTCAGATTTATCAGTGTTTCTTGTACTCCAATATCTTCTAACGGCTGCTCTAGCTTTTCCTGTTTTTGCAATTGATGACCAATACATCGAGGGTGATGGTTTTGAAGATGTAATAATTTGAACTTCATCACCGTTGTGAAGAATACTTTGCAACGGATATTCTTTTCCATTAATTTTGCACCCAATACATTTATCACCAATTTCCGTATGTACGGCATATGCAAAATCGATAGGTGTGGCATTTGCCGGTAAACGAATGAGAGCACCTTTTGGTGTAAAACAAAAAACCTGATCCTGAAATAACTGAAGTTTTGTATATTCAAAAAAATGTTCTGGATTTTCACCACTTTCCAACATCTCAACTAAATCTTTTAACCAATTATAATCTTTGAGAGTATTGTGACTTACTTTTTCATTGGCTTTATAATTCCAATGAGCAGCCACTCCTCTTTCTGCAAATTCATGCATTTCATGCGTTCTGATCTGAATTTCTATTTTTTGTCTTTTAGGACCTATGACTGCAGTATGAATTGATTTGTAATTATTAGATTTTGGAACGGAAATATAATCTTTAAATCTTCCAGGAACCATTGACCATTCAGTATGAAAAACTCCAAGAGCGCGATAGCAAGTATCAACACTATCAAGAATAACTCTAAAACCAACAATATCTGTAATTTGTTCCAGAGAAATTCTCTTACTTTGTATCTTTCTCCAAATAGAAAAAGGTGTTTTTTCTCTACCTGTAACTTTAGCTTTAATATCTTTTTCTTCTAATAATTTTATAATTTTTTTTGAAATATCTGAAAAAGTTACTCCTAGACTTTCTTTGTTAAGAATTAAACGATCGGTAATTAATTTTCTAGCTTCAGGATTTAAAACGTTAAAAGCTAAATCTTCAAGTTCATCACGAAAATTATGCATCCCCATTCTTTCAGCTAATGGAGAATAAATTTCCATAGTTTCTTTAGCTATTCGTAATCTTTTATCAGGATTGGTAATATTGCTAATAGTGCGCATGTTATGAAGCCTGTCTGCAAGCTTAACTAATAAAACTCTAATATCTTTGGATGTTGCTAGTATTAATTTTCTAAAATTTTCGGCAACAGAATATTCTTTTGACTTATCTTCTAATCTTGAAATCTTTGTAACGCCTTCAACAAGGTCGGCTATTTCTTTTCCAAATAATTTATTTACTTCACTATATGTCGCTTCAGTATCTTCAATAGTATCATGCAGCAAAGCTGTGGTAATAGTAGCTGTATCTACTTTTAAATCACATAAAATTGCAGCAACTGCAATTGGATGAGATATATAGGGATCTCCTGAAAGTCTTTTTTGATTTTTATGAACATCAACAGCAAAATTATAAGCTTTTTTAACAACAGTTTCGTCTATGTAATTATTATAAACCTTAACTTTATCTAGGAGTTCTTGCTGATTAAGCATGAACAAAAATATAGCAAAATTTTATATAATTGTAATGTTCTTCTTGGTTTCGCTATCTAAATTTTCAATCAATTGATCAATATTTTTTCCTGATAATGGACTTTTCCAATTTTTATCAATTTCTCTAATTGGATATAAAACAAAACTTCTTTGCTCTAAACGAGGATGAGGAATTTCTAATGAAATATTTTTATTAAAAATATTTATTACTTCACCATTAAAATCTACAATGTCTATATCGCATGTTCTTGGAGCATTAACTCGCTCACGCTTTCGATCAAAATTTTCCTCTACTTTAAGAATATATTTAATTAGTTCTTCTGGTGAAAATTTTGTCTCAATGGATATAACGCTATTAATAAATTTTGGATCTGATTTATTTGGAATGGCAACACTTTCGTAAAAACTAGATTTTTTTAATATTTTGATATGTTCATTATTAAAAAACTCATAACATTTTAATAAAGTTTTTTTACTATCGCCAAACTTAGATGTAAGATTTGAGCCAAGAGAAAGAAGAATCATAATTAACTTTTTCTAAAAACTCTTGATTTTTCTCTTTCCCAATCTCTTGTTTTTTTAGTGTGACGTTTGTCATGTTGTTTCTTGCCTTTAGCGATAGCAATTTGAACTTTGGCTATTCCTTTATGATTAAAGTACATCCTTACAGGAACAACTGTTAACCCCTCTTGATTAATCTTTCCTATAATCTTGTTAATTTGTTTTTTGCTTAATAATAATTTTCTGAGTCTTCTTGGGTCATGGTTGTTATAGGAAGATTGATTATATTCGGGAATGTAAGAATTTTGCAAGTACAGCTCCCCTCCTGAATCTACGGCATACGATTCAGCAATATTCCCTTTTCCTAAACGTAAAGATTTAACTTCAGAACCTAATAAAACAATTCCAGCTTCAATTAACTCTAAAAGAAAAAAATTAAAACTAGCTTTTCTATTATTTGCAACTATCTGATAATTGCCTTCTTCCTTTTTCATTAATTAAATTAATGAAAGTTTTTTTAATAAATTCTTAATTCTAATTTGATTTTTCTTAGTAATTGTTACCATGGGTAAGCGTAAATCTTTTGAACATAGTCTTAATAAACTAACCGCATATTTAACTGGTGCTGGATTTGTTTCAATAAACATTAAATCATGCAAAGGTTTTAGCATTTTATTAATTTCTTTTGCTCTTTGTAAAATAAGTTTGTCTGTCTTGTAATCTAGTAAAGTTTGCATTTCAGAACAAAGTCTAGGAGCAACATTTGCTGTAACAGATATACAGCCAACTCCCCCTCTTAATTTAAATTCAAGTGCGTTTGAATCTTCTCCGGTAAATTGAATAAAATCTTTTCCTAGTTTTTTTCTTTGCTGCACAACTCTATTTAAATCTCCAGTGGCATCTTTAACGCCTGCAATATTTTTAAGTTCAAACAAACGAGACATCGTATCAACACTCATATCTACGACTGAACGACCCGGAATATTGTAAATAAAAATTGGTATTCCACATTTGTTATTGATGGCTTTGTAATGTTGATACAAACCCTCTTGTGTTGGTTTATTGTAATAAGGAGTTACAATTAATGCTGCCTTAGCTCCTGCTTTTTCTGCAAATCTTGTAAGATCAATTGCTTCTTCTGTCGAATTTGATCCTGTTCCAGCCATAATTGGAATTCTATTTTTTGATTCACGAACACAAATTTTAATTATCTCTCTATGTTCAGCGTGACTTAAGGTTGGAGATTCCCCTGTGGTTCCTCCTGGCACTAATCCGTTTGTGCCATTATCAATTTGATGATGAATTAGTTTAACGTAAGCGTTTGTATCTAATCGATTGTTTTTAAATGGTGTAATTAGAGCGGTAAATGATCCTTTAAACATTATATAAATATCTATAAAAAAGCTTTTTTATAATACACTGTTTTTTTAAATAATAAAATTAAATGAACTTTAAATTTGTTGTAATTTTTAATTTATTTTTGCTATTGAGCATGACTTTTTCCGCTTACGCAAAAAATATACCTCCAAAATTAAAACCTGAAAAATTTATAGATAGCGCAGCTCATTCCTCAAAAACATCGAAGTTCCTAGATAATTTAACAAAAAACAAAAAAAAGGAGCAAATAATTTTAAAACCTAAAGAAGAAGTTGCAGTTGAGGACGAAAAAAATCAAAAAAAAGAAGAAATTAAAAAAGAAACTAAAGAAGTAAAAGAAAAAAAAATTCCTGAAAAAAAACAAGAAGTAATTAAAACTAAAGAAACTAAAGAAGTTAAAAAAAAAGAAACTGAAAAAGCTGAAGTAACAAAAGAAGTCATTCCTAAAATTAAACCTCGTGACTTTAAAACCTTCACTCCTGAGCATAAAGGTCCTTTAGAAACCAAAACTCTTAGTGCTAAAGATTTTGAAATAACAAAAGTAGTTTTTGATTATGTTGATAAAAAACAGTGGAGACTAGCATTGTCAGATGCTCAAAAAATGCAGGACAAGACAATATATACACTCGTAAATTGGATGTATTTAATCGAGCCTCAAAGTGGAGCTAACTTTAATGAGTATTATACATTTATAAAAAACAATAAAGACTGGCCGAGAATAAATCGTATAAAATATTTAGCAGAACATAAAATTAACTTTGACAATAATTCACCTTCTTCAATTATAGAATATTTCAGCAACAACCCTCCTTTGAGTGGGTTTGGACGATTAAGATTAGCAGAGGCTTTTTTAGAAAATAATCAAACTGATAAAGCTAGAAACTTGGTCAAAGATGGTTTCAAAGATGCTGAATTAAGTAAACAAGATCTAAAATATTTCTCTAAAATATTTAAAAAGTTTTTAACTCATCAAGACTACGTTTTAAGAGCAGATTATTTTGCATATGAAGCAAAATATAAAGATTTAAGAGATACAATAGAATATTTAAATCCTGATTATCAAAAATTGTATAATGCTAGAGCTGCTTTATTTACTAAAAGATCTGCTGATAATTTAATTTCTCTAATACCTCAAAATTTAAAGGAAGATCCTGGTTTAATTTACGACAGAATTAAATGGCGAAGAAAGAAAGCAAGGTTTGCTGAGGCATTAACATTAATGAATCAAAGCGCTTCAGACTCTTTAATGAGAAATCAATATTTAGCTAAAGAAAGATTGTCAGTTGCTAGAGATAAGATTTCAGACAAAGAATATAAAATGGCATACGACATTTTAAAGGATCACAGATTAAATGAAGGTGCAGATTATGCTGAAATTGAATGGCATCTTGGTTGGATTGCTTTAAGTTTTACTAATCAAACAGAAATAGCTCTTAATCATTTTTTGAAAATGAATGCAGCGGTTTCTTATCCAATATCTAAAGCAAGAGCTGCTTATTGGATTGGAAGAACGTATAAAAAATTAGGACAAACTAGTCAGGCAAATACTTGGTTTAGAACTGGCTCGCAATACGGAACAACATTTTATGGTCAACTTTCTCATAAAGAATTAGATGAAAGAAGATTTTCTATAAATAATAATTTTAAATTTAATGAAGATAGATATGAAGAATTTAAGAAGAATAATCCTCTGGCAAAGTCAGTTGTTATATTAAAAGAGCTAAATAGAACCAAATATTCAAAAGATATATTAAGACATCTTGGCGATGCAGAGCAAAATAGAACTTCTGAAGAAATTTCAATGGCGGGTATCTTAGCGCAAGAAATTGAAAGATTAGATTTTGCCATACAAATTGCAAAGAACGCCTCATATAAAAACTTAAACTTTTTAGAAATAAGCTTTCCAAGAATAGAAGTTCCAAAACAAGTTAAAAACCAAAAAATATTAGATAGCTCAGTTATTTTAGCTTTAATAAGACAAGAAAGTGAGTTTGATACGACCGCAAACTCTACAGTTGGAGCAAAAGGTTTAATGCAAATTATGCCAGCAACTGCAAAATTATTAAGTAAAGTAACAAATATAGATTTTTCTAGAGAAAAATTAACTAGAGATAAAGATTACAATTTAGCACTTGGCTCATATTATATTTCAGATCTTGATGATGTCTTTGGTTCCCACTATCTAGCGTTTGCAGCTTATAACGCTGGTCCGCATCGAGTTGAAAAATGGATCAAAGCATATGGCGATCCAAGAAGAAAACAAATTGATGCAATTGATTTCATAGAACTTATACCATTCCAAGAAACAAGAAATTACGTACAAAGAGTCAGTGAAAATATTAACGTATATGAATATTTAAATGACCCTAATAACGCTACTAATAAAATTGAAAAAATTTTATATCGATAACTATTTTTTAGTCACTTTATAAGAATAAGATAATGCTGCAAAAACAGCAGCATAATTTAGATAAGAAACAAAAAAAGATATAAAATCAAAAAAAGGTTTTAAAAATTTATAAAATTCTTGTGAATTCTCTAAAAAATATACCTGCAAAGCAAAAATTAAATAAGTAGGCAAAATAAAAGCTAAAGTAATAATCAGAAATATTGCAAATAATTTTCCAGAAAAATCGTTAAATTCTTTACCAGAAAAAATACTAATTGATTTATTTAAAGATATTTTTGGTAAAATTAAAATTAATTTAAAAGCTAAGTAAATAGTTGGAATTAACAATAATACAACATATCTACTGTCAGCTCCAAACAAAGTGCTAATACCATTGCGATCTAAATAATATTTTAAAAATACAGGACTTAATGCCAAGCAAGAAATTAAAGTGCTATAAAATAAATATCTAATATTTGTAAAATCAAACATCTTAAATAAGGGATTAGGTACCGTTTGATTTAATAAAATATCTCTATGCACTTTATATCCGATCGTACTTATAACTAACCCCATAAGAGCAAAAATAATAAAAACTGTAAATTTTGTTGCGATATTTTCTAATACTAAAAAATATAATCCATTAAAAATTACTGTAAGAAATAAAACTGTATAGAAACTTTCTCTAAATATTTTTTTAATATCTTTAAAAATGTAAGAGAAAGATTTTGAAATTATTTCACTTATATTCAAGTTGTCATTCATATCTTTGGCGGAGAGAGGGGGATTCGAACCCCCGATACGACTTTTCAATCGTATAACGGTTTAGCAAACCGCCGCCTTCAGCCTCTCGGCCACCTCTCCTCACTTAAAGGCAAATATTTAAGCCATTAATTTTATATTACAAGTTTAACTATGAGGAAAAAAGTTGAATAATCATTTGAATATCACTAATAACCACGCTTATGAAAAAACTTATAATCATGCTTACAGTAGTACTGTTCAGCCAAAACTTAGCATTTGCTCAGAATGCTGAAATTAAAAAATCAGCTAAATCTGGAATTTGTTACAGCGCAGACTCAAAATCTTATAAAAAATTAAAAGATTTTACTCCATATAAGACTATGGATGAGTGTATAGCGGCTGGCGGAAAATTACAAAAAGCTAAAGCTGCACCAAAGAAAAAAACAGCTTAATTAAAGATCAAAATTTAAGTGAATTCAATCGGTTGGATTTACCTTTTTATTGCCGGGTTTCTTGAGATTGGTTTTACAACATCTATGAAGTTGATGGATGGTCATAAAAACATTCCTTGGTCAATTGCATTTTATATTTGCGTTATTTTAAGCTTTGGATTTTTACAAGAAGCAACAAAATCAGTTCCACTTGGAACAGCTTATGCTGTATGGACTGGAATTGGTGCTGCCGGAACTTTTATTATTGGAGTTCTTTTCTTTAATGATCCGTCAATTGTTTTTAGATGGATTGGAGTATCTTTGATAATTCTTGGAGTTATATTTCTTAAGGTTGCTTAATATTATATTAGTTTTTATTTTGGAGCATCAATTACCAAAACTTCACAATCATCGTTAGCTTTAATAGTAAACTCTTTAATATCTGAAATTTCCGCAGCATCCCCTTTTTCTAATACTTTATCATCTAAAGTAATTTTTCCATAAGAACATAATAAATATGCTTGATGTTTAATATTATAAATAATTTGATCGCCTTTATTTATTTTTCCACCATATATGTATGCGTCTTGGTAAATTCCCAATGTTCCTTCTTTATAATTTTTTCCAAATCCAGAAACTAAAAGATTAAGTTGATCTTTAACTGGATCTTTTGGAAATTGTTTTGCTTCCCACCTAGGCTTAACTCCAATTTTATTAGGAATAATCCAGATCTGATAAATATTTGTTTCTTTATCTTCTAAATTATATTCTGAATGAATAACTCCAGAGCCTGCACTCATAACCTGAATGTCTCCAGCTTCAGTTCTGCCTTCGTTATTATGATTATCTGTATGAGTAATTGCGCCAGATCTAACATAAGTAATGATTTCCATGTCATTATGCTGATGAGGATCAAAACCTTTTTTAGCTTTTATAATATCGTCATTAATAACTCGAATAGCACCAAAACCCATTCTTTTAGGATTGTAATAGGACGCAAAACTAAAATGATGTTTGGCTTTTAACCAGCCATGGTCAGCTCCGCCTAGATCTTTATACTTAATAACTGAAAACATTATTTCTTATGACTTTTGTGCTCTTTTTCGTTCGTGCTCAAGTAAGAATTTTTTTCTTATACGAATAGACTTTGGTGTAACTTCAACAAGTTCATCATCATTAATAAATTGAAGTGAATATTCTAAAGTTGTTTTAATTGGAGGTACAATAACTAAAGCTTCATCAGCAGTAACTGATCTTACGTTGGATACTTTTTTTCCAATTAATGGATTAACTATTAAATCGTTGTCTCTATTATGTATTCCAATAACTTGTCCTGCATAAATCTCATCTCCGTGGGATATGAAGAAACGTCCACGCTCTTGAAGATGAAATATTCCGTAAGTAACTGCTTTTCCTTGGTCTTTTGAAATTAGAACGCCATTATTTCTTT
>Ga0209191_1001338_pt1 | contig 16367 bp, 14 predicted proteins | sample S_130626_EF_Meta_FD_187320 | JGI IMG/M metagenome (GOLD analysis project Ga0209191, IMG submission 187320) | Freshwater microbial communities from Lake Simoncouche, Canada to study carbon cycling - S_130626_EF_MetaG (SPAdes) (version 2) | ecosystem: Environmental > Aquatic > Freshwater > Lake ...
GGCACTTCTCGCAGCCTGCGGCGGTGGCGGAACCTCGGCTCCTGGCGAAACTCTGCCAGTTGGGGCCACAGTCATCAAGGCCGTCCAGTCCTTGCGATTCGACGCAAAGACATACGGGCCAGTGCCGGCAGGCGACGTTGTCCTCGGCTACAAAAACGAAGACTCGGTACGTCACACACTTATTCTCGCCAAGGGCGATACCAAGGTTCCGAACTTCAAATTAGTCATTGCTCAGAATGGTTCAGTCGACTCCGGCAACGTCACATTGGATGCTGGTACATACACACTCTTATGCGACGTTCCTGGTCATAGCAATATGAAAGCAACTCTGACTGTCGAATAAGAATTTATTCCAAGAACGCAAAAGGGCCGCCCCAATGGGGCGGCCCTTTTACATGTCGAGGTTGATTAGCCCATGAAGGCAACGGAGAGACCGAAGAAGATCGCCAGCAACACAAGTGATGAGATGATTGCGTTCTTGTGACTCTCATATGGCCACAACATTTTGTTGCCAGCCTTGATGCCGCCAAAAATTCCGATTGCGTTCAATTCAAGCAATGCGATGATTGCAAGCGAGATGAACATAAAGGTATTTGCATTGCCCTTTGTTGCTGAGAACACTTCTGGATAGAAGTGAGCTGCACCCACCATGTAGAACAACATGGAAACTGAGAACACCATGTTCTGACGTGAGGCAAGAAGTGCCTTACGGCCACATGTTGCTGCATCCGGATTAGCTTCGCCACCACCAAGAACATTGACTGCATTTGCGATAACAACTTTTTGGTTCTTCCAAATGATCATCCATACGTTCGCGGCCATCAGGATTCCCAATGTCATACCAACTGAGATAACAGCATTCTTTGCATTCAACGGATCCGAACCTGGGTGATTCATGAATTCCTTCATGTAGTCAGGAGCGACGGCAGTGATGAGAAGACCAGTTGCAAGCGTGGCGATTGACGCCCAGCGGAACCACCACAAAGCGCGAGTAGCGATTTGTGTCACGGTGATGTTGCGGGCTTTGCCTTCGTCGCCATAGGCAGCAAGACCTGGGACCTGAACGAAGTTGAAGTAGTAGAGCAATCCGATCCAGGTGATACCCGCAAGAATGTGCAGGTAACGAAACCAGAAGTTTCCGATTGTGTTTTGAGTGAGCCAAGCGGCTGCGGTCATATGTATGTCCCCTTAGTAAGCGCCCGTCGGGCGGACAGAACACAAAGTAACAGCCCGAGGGGGTGGACAGGCGGAACTTGCCATCGCCGAACTAACCTCTTAGAACCATGGCACACGAGTTCATCTATACCTGTTACAAGTTGGCTCGGTTTTACCCACCAGACCGCACCATTCTTGAAAACATTTCCCTTTCCTTCTATCCAGGGGCGAAAATTGGCGTAATCGGCTCAAACGGCAGCGGTAAGTCCAGTTTGCTGCGCATCATGGCGGGCCGAGACGATGGGTACACGGGCGAAGCACGCCTCACCCCTGGGTTCACTGTTGGCCTCTTGGAACAAGAGCCACAGCTCGATATGACCAAAGACGTGCTCGGCAATGTGATGGATGGCGTTGCCCCCATCCGAGACCTTCTTACGAAATACGACGAGGTCATGGCCATGTGGGGAGACCCCGATGCCGACTACGACAAGGTCGGAGCCCTTCAGGCCGATCTTGAAGCAAAGATCGAAGCAGCTGATGCTTGGAGCCTTGACCGCAACGTAGAGATCGCTATGGACGCATTGCGGTGCCCGCCAAACGACGCTGATGTTTCAAAACTGTCTGGTGGTGAAAAGCGTCGCGTGGCATTGTGCCGTTTGTTGCTGTCTCGCCCCGACCTACTTCTACTTGACGAACCTACGAACCACCTTGACGCAGAGAGCGTTGACTGGCTCGAGCGTTTCTTGAAGGAATACCCGGGCACCGTTGTTGCCATTACGCACGACCGTTACTTCCTTGACAATGTTGCCAGTTGGATTCTTGAACTCGACCGTGGCCGTGGTTTCCCATTCGAAGGCAACTACACCTCGTGGTTAGAGCAGAAGCAAACTCGTCTCGAAGGCGAAGAAAAATTGAGCGACACACGTACTCGCACATTGCAGCGCGAACTTGAGTGGGTGAAGATGTCGCCAAAAGCTCGTCAAGCAAAAGGTAAAGCTCGTCTTGCTGCGTATGACAAGTTGCACGCAGAAGCAATGGCCGCAGAACGCGGACCTGACAAATTGGAAATTGCTATTCCTGCCGGACCACGTTTAGGAGACAACGTCATTGTTGTAGAGAACCTCACAAAGGGATTCGGCGATCGTTTGCTGATTGAAAACTTGTCGTTCTCGTTGCCGCCTGCTGGCATTGTGGGCATCATCGGCCCGAACGGTGCTGGTAAGACAACGTTATTCAGCATGCTCACGGGGCAACAAGCTCCAGATTCAGGAACTGTCACTGTGGGCGACACCGTTCAACTCAGTTACGTCGACCAGAATCGCGATTCACTCGACCCTGCAAAGTCTGTGTACGAAGAAATCACAGAAGGCGTTGAGCACATGAAAGTGGGCGGGCGTGAAATTCACGGACGTGCGTATGTGGCAAGTTTCAACTTCAAAGGTGCCGACCAACAAAAGCTCGTTGGCGATCTTTCCGGTGGTGAGCGCAACCGTGTTCACTTGGCCAAAGTCTTAAAGCGTGGCGGAAACGTATTGCTATTGGACGAACCAACAAACGACCTCGACGTTGACACGTTGCGTGCATTGGAAGATGCTCTTGACCAGTTCCCTGGTTGTGCAGTTGTCATCAGTCACGATCGCTGGTTCCTTGACCGCATCGCCACACATGTTCTTGCATTCGAAGGCGACAGCCAAGTGCGCTGGTTCGAAGGAAACTTCTCTGAATACGAATCATGGCGTCATAAAGAACTTGGTTCTGCCGCTGATCAGCCTCACCGCATCAAATACAAGCCTCTTTCTCGGTAACCACATGTCACTGCGGCTGATTCGAACATTATGTTTTGGTGCCTTCTTGGCAGGTCTGCCCGCGATCATCGTGTCGTCTATCCGAGGAAACAACGAAGGATGGGTGCTGACATTCGGAATGATTACCGCAATTGCAGCCATCATTCTGATGGCTGTTACCGCCACCACTTCAACCAAACGTATTGATGTCTTTAATGAAATCGAAGCAGAGCGAGTAGAACTGCGCATTCGCCAACTCGTAGAAGCCGGTGCGAATGAAGTTGAAGTTCGATCCTTAGTGCGTGACGCTCTTAACTTGTCTCGCGGCGAGCAGTGACCAACGCAGAACTTTTCGATTCGTGGAAAACACTGAATGACCACGACCTATCTGTTGAACTTGCGCGGGTCACTGGCCAACTTTTAGTTGAACACCGAGAAGTAACTATTGAGCGCGGAACAACGCAGTGGCAACTCAAAGATTCCGGCGACTTGCTCGCTCATAATTTCCTTATGGAAGCATTCACTGCCGTACGCCCAGGCGATGCAGTGCTGTCAGAAGAAGGTTCAGACGATCGTCGTCGGCTCTCGTCTGATCGCGTATGGATAGTTGACCCGCTTGATGGCACCAATGAATACGGTGAAGGTCGCGCCGACTGGGCAGTGCACATTGCATTGTGGGAACAAGACGCGCTCACCGCTGGTGCAGTATCCCTTCCCAGTATCGATGCAGTGTTCGGAACCGACCCTGCAGTTGTCGTTCCCCCTAAGGAAGGCAAAAAACCTCGTCTTGTCACATCACGTAATCGTGCACCATATGCAGCGGTACTGGTTAACGAACATCTTGACTGTGATGCATTTCGCTTAGGCAGTGCAGGCGCAAAAGCAATGTCAATCCTTATGGGTGAAGCGGATATTTATGTGCACGATGGCGGCATGTACCAGTGGGACTCTGCTGCTCCTGCTGCGGTAGCACTAGCTGCCGGAATGCACGTGAGCCGTATTGATGGCTCCCCTCTTGAATACAACACGCCAGATACCTGGCTGCCAGATTTCTTTGTATGTCGCCCTGAATACACCGACGCAATTTTGCATGCCATCTGGGGCCGCGATCCCCGCTAATCCCAAGAAGCGCGATGTTGGCCGAGGCTTGGAACGGGTCCATACGTTGGGGTGTAGCCATCAAAATCAACAGGTGAATTCACTGCACGGTACGGCGCTTCACCCGGTTGCGGAGTCATATCTATAAATGCACCTGACGCAATAACTTGCGGGTCATTAATTGCATCAGGAATTGAATTCAGTGGCGCCCACCACACATCTTCTGCATCAAACCGTGATGTCCAATGTGCATAGTCCTGTGTTGCAAAATGCGCATCAAGAACTGCGATGAATTCCTCAGCATTCACTGCGCGAGCACGTGCATTCTTAAAGTTTTCAACTGAGGCTAAATCCTGTCGGTCGATGGCTTTCAAAAACCCTGGCCAATGACGATCTGCTTCAAGACCAAGTAACCAAAATGCGCGACCGTCTGCACAGCGATAACAATTCACTTGTGGCGCTGGGTTGCGATGGCGCGGACGTGTGCTCTGTCGTTTTCCGTATCGCAAATACACACCGAAATCCCAGCCGATTGTGTAGATACCGGTGCGCAGCAAACTGGTGGAGACAACTCGTCCTTTCCCGGTTCGTTCACGATCAAACAAAGCAGCCATCACACCAGAGGCGAGTGCCATTCCAGTTGTGTGATCGCCTTGACCACTACGAATGCCTGGCGGTAACTCATCAGGAGCAACTGTTGTGTGCGCTAGACCACTTCGTGCCCAGAACGCACCAATGTCATACCCGGCCTTATCAACGTCGGGACCAGTCAATCCGTAACCGGTGATGATGCCGTAAATCAATCGTGGAAATTTCGCAGTCAGGGTTTCTGCATCAAGGCCTAGTCGTTGCAAACCAGCAGGCCGAACATTGGTAACAAAAATGTCTGCCTCACTAATGAGAGTCATCATGGTTTCCAAGTCCGCGTCGTGGCGTAGGTCGAGAACTACCGATCGTTTCCCGCGATTATCAATCTCGAACGGAGGTACTCCCACTTGGTCGCCCACTCCCAAAGCGCCAAACACGGCACGCTGCGGGTCGCCTGTTGGCGGCTCAATCTTCAGTACATCTGCGCCCCAATCAGCAAGCATTCCCGTGACAGCCGGCCCAGCAACCCATACGCCCAGTTCGACTACTTTGACCCCTTGTAGTGGTGCATTAGACATGTGATCCCCCGAGCGCATTGTGCGTTCCCCATTGTGTCGCATTTCGCCCCCTCAAGGCGTGTGGGAGCAACTCTCCACGGCAGAATGATGCGATGACAGAACGACCTAGTGACCTTTCGTGGGGCAATTTCTCTGATTCAGGTCCGTGGGTCCTTGATCGCGACACCATCGCATGGTCACAAGTAGCTGTCGCCCTTCGCACCGCAGCACAAAAAGAAGTGCCATCACTCATTCGCGCTCGTCGTATTCCCCCACTTGGTCGACTTGTAGTGGTTGTTGCTCGACTCGGCTGGGCGCTACTTCCTTGGTACATCCAGAAAAAGCGCAAGAAGTTTGCGACCCCTGAAGATTCACGCACATACATGTCTCTTCGTTTACGAAAAGCAATTGAAAAACTCGGCGCAACCTACATCAAGCTTGCGCAAATCATTTCTAGTGGTGAAGGTTTGTTTCCCACTGAACTTGTGAACGAATTTAAGAAATGCCGTGATCAAGTTCCGCCGCAACAATGGGACACCGTGAAGCTCATTGTTGAACAAGACCTCGGTGCGCGACTTGAAGATGTCTTCGCAAATTTCGAACAACAATCTCTTGCTGCAGCATCAATTGCTCAAGTTCACCGCGCAACACTCTTGACTGGCGAGGATGTCGTCGTAAAGGTTCAGCGCGAGCAGGTTTCTGAACTGGTTCGCCGAGACCTTCGCGTCATGGCCTGGATTGCGCCGTTTATGATTGGTCGCATCAAAGTTGCAGCTCTTGCAAACCCACCAGCACTTGTGGAGTTGTTTGCCGAGACAATTGTGGAAGAACTCGACTTCCGCATGGAAGCATCGAACATGATCGACGTATCAATCATGTTGCATGACCTCAATCAAGAGGCATACATCGTGCCCCGACCTCACCCAACTCTCGTAAAACGTCGCGTCCTTGTGATGGAACGTCTACAGGGCTTCAACTTCGATGACGTAGAAGGAATGCAAGCAGCTGGAATCGATACTGAACAAGTCATCAAGGCTGGAATGATCTCCTTCATGGAAGGTGCACTTATTCACGGCATCTTCCATGGCGATCTCCACGGCGGAAACTTGTTTGTTCTCTCCGATGGACGAACAGCACTTCTTGACTTCGGCATTGTCGGTCGTCTCTCCACTAAACGTCGTCTTGCGTTCATGCGTCTCATGCTTGGTGCAACAACAAATGACTTGCACAGTCAAGTGTCTGCACTACGCGACCTCGGTGCACTTCCAACCGATACTGACATTGATGCTGTAATTCGTGACCTCGGTCTTGACCAGCCCACCATCGACCCCACCTCGCTTGACGGCGAAGAGCTTGTTGCTGAAGTGCAGCGCATCGTGAAGGCGCTTCTTGCCTATGGTGCCAAACTGCCGAAGGAACTGATGTTGTACATCAAAAACATGGTGTTCCTTGATGGCGCCATTGCGCGCCTAGCGCCAGACCTTGACATCATTGGTGAACTCACCAATATCTCAATGACATTCATGCAGCGTCACGGCGCCCGCTTGTCAGAGGAACTGGGCGTCGATATGAACACAGTGGAAATCGACATGGGCAGCCTCAAGGCCGGCCTTGGAGTTGACGAATCAACAGAGTCGATGACGTACCGTCAACTGCAGGAACGGCGCGACCTGATTCAAAAGCGCATGCGCGACCACATCACTAACTAGCCCAATCGGCAAGACTGTTGTTGTGAGACTTATCGTTGCGCGCTGCACTGTGGAATATGCAGGTCGCCTAGAAACCCGCTTACCTGAGGCGCTTCGCCTTGTCATGGTGAAGGCTGACGGATGCGTTGCGGTTCACTCAGATGGTGGCGCCTATAAGCCGCTCAACTGGATGACAGCGCCAAACGTTATTGAAGACAACTCTGATCATTGGATTGTGCGCAACCCAAAAGGCGAAGCAATGACAATCACTTTTCACGAAATCTTTCATGACAGCGATCATGTCTTTGGTGAAGACCCAGGACTTGAAAAAGACGGTGTCGAAAAACAACTACAGGAACTGCTTGCAGCGTCTCCCGATGTCATGGAGCCGGGTCTCACACTGATTCGCCGCGAGCACTACACAGCTCTCGGCCCAGTCGACATCTTGTGCAAAGACCCAGCAGGCAACACGGTAGTGATTGAGGTTAAACGTCGAGGCGAGATCGACGGTGTCGAACAACTCTCGCGATATCTCGTTGATTTAGCTAATGACCCATCACTGGGAACTCTTCGGGGCATGTTTGTAGCACAAAGCATCAAACCCCAAGCACGCACATTGGCAGAATCACGCGGAATTGTGTGCGTCGAAGTTGATTACGACGAACTTCGCGGACGCAAACCAGACGACTGGACTTTGTTCAGTTAGTTAGGACCTATTTCAGGCTTCAACTGTGCGGCGGCGACGACGACGAACTTGGTTCGGAAGAAGAAAACCAAAGCCGATTGCAATCGCAATTGGAATGGATATCAAAACTCGCGTCAAAGTGGAAGTTCTTGAAATCTCCCCCACCAAAACACCAAGGGCGAAAGTTGCTGACTTGCCATTCGTGAGCTTTGCGAGGATAGCAACACGATGATTTCCAGCTTTAACGTTGGGAGGCAAGACGAAAGTAGCACTCACTGATCCATCTCCACCAACCGTCGCTGAGCCTAAACGAGTAGGCGTAGAAAACAACCACACCACAACTTCAGATCCTGGTTTAAATCCACCGACCCTTACTTTGATCACATCACCGGCAGCTAAACGAACTGAACCATCAGAATCCAGGGGAACCGTCCTGCCCTGTTTGTCTATTCCTGACAGTGAGGCACTTAATAATCCAGCTGTTACCACCATCTGATTATTCTCACGCGTCACTTTTGTGTCAGCACCAACGCCATCAACAGCCATCGCCGATTGCCCAGCAGACACCTTTGGAATTGCTGGCGGGATCGCGGTCTTCGCTGCCGCTTGTTTGGCACGTAATGTGGTGGTGGTCGCACTGTTTTCTATTCGCGCAATCGAAGTAGTCGTAATGCTCTTGTTTGGCAGGTACGAACCAGAAACTACTGAAGTCGATGTCTTCGGAATAGTCGCCACAGATGCTTGACCCTGAGCCACAGTCGTCACGGGTGCCTGAATCACGATTGACAATGCGGGTGCCGCTGTAGTTGTCGTTACAGGAACAGAAATCGTTGTGGGGGCAACTGTCGTTGTGGGGGCAACTGTCGTTGTGGGGGCAACTGTCGTTGTGGGGGCAACTGTCGTTGTGGGGGCAGCAACAGGTGTGAAGTCTGACGCAAACTTAATCAAGAAAGTATCGGTACTGGTAGCAGCGAGTGCAGTGGATCCAAAAGTTCCTGTACCCGAAAAAGTTCCCGTAAGGTAAACATTCCCTGCGTCGTCAACCGCGAGAGCACGTGAGGCATCTGATCCAGTCGATGTCACGAGTCGAGCCGAATCCGTGGTTCCATTGTTTGCCACTCTCCAAATATAGGAATCTGCAGAACCAGAAATGGTTGCCAATGTCGCACCAGAAATCGTACTTGTACACGCACCAATGCCCATCGTCCCGCCGACGTAGACCGTTCCGTCACTAGCGACCGCACTGGCCCAGCCATTACCGCCACTTGAATTTCCAAACCGTGCAGCCCATTGTGCCGTGCCAGATGAGTTCATCTTGATGGCAAAGCCGTTGTATCCACCCAATGAAGCAATGGTGCTCGAACCTACGGAGACACTGTTGGTCGACGCCCATGAGCCCGACAAATAAACATTGGAAGATGAATCAAGTGAAACGAAGTTGCCGTATTCAGAACCAGTTCCCCCATATTCCTTAAACCATTGAGGTGATCCCGATGAGTTCAACTTCACGACCCAGGCATCATCAGAACCTGCAGAGGTGAGAGTTGTACCGGCAATTGTCATTGTGCCTTGCGCAATTCCCGATGTGAAAACATCACCCGTTGCCTGATCTACTTCGACTGAAAAACCTTGCTCGCTGGATGTTCCACCCATACTTGACATCCACACAAGGGCCCCATCCGCTTTGGAGAATTTCGCGACCCAAATATCATTAGATCCCACGGACGAAATCGTTGTGGCGTCAACAATTACTGAGCCCGAATAAGCACCTACTACCACGAGATTTCCCGATGGGTCAATTGCAATTTTTCTTCCCCAGTTTGAAGAACCCCCTGGAACACCCCTAGCCCAAACAACAGAACCATCTGTCTTTGATAGTCGCGCAACGAAAGTGCTACCGCCAGAAATTGCTGTTCCACCAATTGTTATCGAGGTTGTATATGTCCCCAACACATATAAATTCTGGCCATCAACCGATGTAAACGTTCCGATGTCGGCGCCAGTAGCGCCCATCCTCACAGTCCACACCGCATCTCCATTCGAATCGAATCGGGAAAAGAAAGCATCCGACGAACCAACCGGAGTAACCGTTGTGCCCCCGATTGTGATTGCAGCGTCGGTGGTTCCGGACACATACATATCTCCATTGACATCAATGTCAAGTCCATTGAAGTACTGGGTCGATGCAGCTGAGACGATAACGATTTTGTCAGTGGAGTTGTTCCAAGCCTCCGTTCTGTTCGGCCAAGTCAAGAAACCAACAAATATGAAAACGGCTAATAGAAACGTCTTATTTCGGACAAATTTAATCATGTTCCAATATTACTCATCCGATAACCGAATACCCGCTTCGTTGAATTGGTTGTGTCTCGAAATTGATTACGACGAACTACGCGGCCGCAAACCAGACGACTGGACCCTGTTCAGCTAGTCCTCTGTAGCGAGAGAAGATGTTGATCTTGATTTGCGGTTCATTCTGAATCCTGCAGAAGCGATGATTGCACCTAAGACCGTTAACAGAATAAATCGAGTGACCATTGGGTCGGTGAGCAACCGTGTGACCCCGTCAATTACAGCCTTGTTGTCTGTTGATGACTGAGAAATCCTGCTTCGCACTACAAGAACTACTCCAAGGAATGCGACCCCGCCTAAGAAAAGGCGAACACCTAGACGAAACAAGCGTTGCCATTGTGAAGCAACGCTGAGGAACCACGCGGCAACCTGTAACAAGATTCCGAGAATGACAAAGAACCACGAATTTCGTTCAAGCAAATCGCGTAGTCCGCCGTAATTGAAATCATTGTCATCGCGCGTGATTGTGATGGGGTCAAGCTCCAGATTGTCGGCCAGCTTCAAACGCTTATCTGTTCCAATAACAGCCGCTACCACGGCTTTACTGATCGGTGAGATATCAATCTCTGCTGAAGGCTCGTTGTCGACATAGACCGAGTATGCCTTAGCGGCCGCATCACCAGCAAGGCTTTGAATTTCAGGTTCGGCAAGAACTTTTTGAACAGATGTGACGATTTTGTTGCGAGCAAAAATCAGAACAAGTTTTTGTATTGGGTTGGCCTTGTCTTCAATCTGGTTCACTATTTCTTCAACCAAGTAGTTCCTGATCTCAGGTTGATTCAAAGCAATCTCGGTTGTTGATTTCGCCGCAGTTGGTGACGAGATAAAGCTCATCAGAACTAACGCAATAATGCCAAGTCCAAGAAAGACAATGCCGAACCCGCCAAGGATGGTGGCAAAAGTTCGTCTGAGAAGGTGACGCGATGTGGGTACTTCAGTTAGAAGTTGAGGGGGCGTCGTGAAAGTCACCTGCCGACCATAACAAACTGCGTGTTAGTAGCCAGACCGAATCATGAGTGCACCGATAGTGGCATTCGTAACAGGGTCAATAGCGATGGCGCTACCACCGGCTCTGTTCACTGTGTATTCATCCACCACCAATGTCGATGAAAGTGCGAGTTCCACACGGCCAATATCATTCAAGACAAGTCGATCAGTTGGAGTGTTCTCAAGCGTCTCTAAGTCAAGACGATGCGTGATTGCCGCAACTCGAGCTGATACTTCACCCGATGCATGACGAACGATGAGCGAATCACCAACAGAAAGGTCTGCATCCGTAAACCAGCACACATCTGCAATGAGCCCAGTGGCATCAACAGGCTGATGAGCACCATTCACCACAATCACATTGCCTTTGCCAACATCAAGATCATCTGTGAGTTCAATGGCAATTGCATCGCCAGGAACCGCAATGTCTGTTGGTGAACCAGCTCGTGTGAGCCCTGCAACGGTGCTTGAGTATCCCTGCGGATGAACTGTGACGGAGTCTCCAACACGGATTGCGCCACCTTCAAGTCGTCCTGCGTAGCCGCGGTAGTCACTACCGCCGTGTTCACGCAATGTCCATTGCACAGCAAGTCTTGCTTCGATTGTTGCCGCCGGAGTGATGTCGAGAGTTTCCAGCAATTCAAGAACTGAAGGGCCTTCGTACCATGGAGTCTTGTCGCCAGCGTCAACCACGTTCTCGCCATCTGTTGCACAGATTGGAATCGGGTGAATCGGTACAGAAGATCCGAGAGTTGAAACGATTGCCGCAACGTCTGTGACCACAGTGTCAAAGACTGTTTCGTCCCAATTCACGAGGTCCATCTTGTTGACAGCCAGAACCAAGTGAGAGACACCGAGTAACGCCGCAATAGATACATGGCGACGAGTTTGCTCCACAACACCGTGACGGGCATCGACAAGAACGATTGCGATATCACTGACTGATGCACCGGTCACCATGTTGCGAGTGAACTGAGCATGACCAGGCGTATCAGCCAATACAAAACTGCGTTTCGGAGTTGCAAAGTAACGGTAGGCAACATCAATGGTGATGCCTTGTTCGCGCTCGGCACGAAGACCATCAGTCAATAGAGCCAAGTTGAACGTGCCATCGCCATAGCGACGACTGGCCTTTGAAACAGCACTGAGCTGATCTTCAAAGATGCCTTTTGAGTCATGTAGCAATCGCCCGATCAGCGTGCTCTTTCCGTCATCGACAGAGCCAATAGTGGCAATACGTACCTGCGTATTTGACGCAGTAGATACAGCACTCATTAGAAGTATCCCTCGCGCTTGCGGTCTTCCATTGCTGATTCGCTGAAGTTGTCGTCAGCTCTGGTTGCTCCACGTTCAGTAATGCGAGCTGTTGAAACTTCGGCAAGCACATCTTCATATGTGGTGGCGGTGGAACGAACTGCACCTGTGCAACTCATGTCACCAACCGTGCGGTACCGCACGATTTCCTTGCGGGGAACTTCGCCATCTTCAGGAACTACAGGACCACCAACAGACAGCAACATGCCGTCGCGCTCGATGACGGTGCGTTCGTGGGAGAAGTAGATAGTTGGCAATGGAATCTCTTCACGAGCGATGTATTCCCAGATATCAAGCTCGGTCCAGTTGGAGATTGGGAATGCACGAAGGTGCTCGCCCTTCACGATGCGCGGGTTCAAGATGTTCCATGGCTCCGGGCGCTGCATACGTGGCTCCCAGCCGCCCTTCTTGTCACGGAAACTAAGGATGCGCTCTTTGGCGCGGGCCTTGTCTTCGTCGCGGCGTCCACCACCAAAAGCTGCATCAAACTTATGGGTGCGAATAGCTGTCAGCAGAGTGACTGCTTGTTGACGATTACGACTACCTGTTGGGCCCGGATCCGGGATGTCTCCCCTATCGATACTTTCTTGCACTGATGCGACTACTAATTCCAAGCCGTACTTACGCACGAATTCATCTCTGTATTCAATAACTTCAGGAAAGTTATGGCCGGTGTCAACCTGCATGACCGGGAATGGCAAACGTGCAGGTGCAAATGCCTTAATGGCAAGCCACAGCAATACAGCTGAGTCTTTACCGCCAGAGAACAGCAACACAGGCGATTCGCATCCTGACACCACTTCTCTGATGATTGTTATTGCTTCTGACTCGAGACGATCAAGGTGTGATCGGCTGGCAAGTATTTCTAATTCGTTCTGTGATGTCACTGCACTCATGTACGTCTCCTAATAATTCTTCGATTTTTAAATGTGCAATCCGCACTCGGTTTTTGCTTGTCCGGCCCAACGGCCAGCACGTTTGTCTTCGCCCTCAGCAACAGGCTTTGTGCAAGGCCAACAGCCAATACTTGGGTAGCCACGGTCTTTCAATGGATTACGCGGAAGCTCATGGAGAAACTCATACGTCTCCATTTCTTCATCGCTGTACAGCGCCAGTGGATTGATCTTCAGAACATTGCGCACTGCATCAATTGACACGACAGGAGTTTCTGCACGAGTCGGACCATCGATTCGACGAACGCCTGTCACCCAACCAGTCTTTTCTGACAAAACAGCATTAAGTGGCTGCACTTTACGAACATTGCAGCACGCTTCAGTGTCGCGCTGCCACAAGTTGTCAGGCGTCACGTGAAGTGGGTGAACGATACGAAGGTTTACGTCAAAATTTTTGCGCAACTCTTCAGCAAGCCATTGTGTTTCTGCAAACAAGTACTGCGTGTCAATCATCACGATTTCAATTCCGGGAACCGCAGTAGCTGCTACATGAGCAAGAACTACGTCTTCGAAACTGCAGGTAACGGTGATGTCGCTTCCCACGCGCTCTGCAGCCCAGCGCACAATTTCAATTGGGGTTGCGTGTTCTAGGTCGCGAGCGGCTGCCGAGATCTCATCTGAGTGCTCAGCAAGGGTCTCTTTATTCCAGGTTGCGACGGGCATCTAGTCAGAATACCGCTATTCCCGACAAAACCAGTCATATTTATCGTAATTAGGAAACCCTTGTGGAGAAAGGAAAAGGCCGCCCCGTAGGGCGGCCAAGTCCGAAAGTTTTAGCTTTAACTAAAGCGAACAAGTCCTTGGTCGATAACGATGCGGTCACCAACAGATGTTGTGAACACGGCTTCGCCTTTGCTTGTTTCCCACATCTTGATGGTGAGTGCTTCGCCAGGAAATACTGGAGAAGCGAAACGGCCTTCGATGTGCTTGAAACGATTTGCATCGCCACCACACAACGCATTCAACAAGCCACGACCTGTGAATCCGTATGTGCAAAGACCATGCAAGATGGGCTTTGGGAACACGCCTGCTGCAACAGCAGGGTGATTCGGATCTGAGTGCAATGGGTTGCGGTCGCCATTCAAGCGATACAGCAATGCTTGGTCAGTTGAAGTTTGAAACGTGATCTCATGGTCTGGAGCTTTTGCTGGAGGTTCGTTTTGTGCACCACTTGGTCCACGTTCTCCGCCAAAGCCGCCTGCATCACGAATGAATACAGATGAACGAGTTGAGTACAACGGCTTACCATCAGCATCAGTTGCTTCAGCTTCAGTCACGATGACTGCAGCTTTCACTTTGTCGTACATTGCAACAAGCTTGCTTTGTACCGTTGCGGTTCCTTCAACAGGAAGCGGTTGGTGCAAAGTGATTGATTGTGATGCGTGCACAAGGTTTGCGAAATTGAATTCGCCCACATTGCGCATTGGGTTTGATGCGGCAGTTGCCTGACCTGAGCCCAACACAACAGGCATTGTTGGAAGTGCCTTCTGTGTGACGCCGGTCGAGTTTTCTGTGACGTATTCCAATTGATCTGAACTGACATTGAGGCTCACTGCATAGAGCAATGAATCTTTTGATGTCCATGAGATCTTGTACGGCTCGCCGACTGATCCGACTGCTTCTGGGTTAAGTGCCATTGTGTGTCCTTCTTAATTCTTTAACGAGGGCTCTGTGGCCATGAGCCGTCTTGGCCGTTCATGCCAGCGTTCGGGCGAGCATTCTTCAACATCTCAGCAACGATTGGTCCGAGAACGGTTGGGTCGTCAACTGGTGCGTGACTTGGTCCACGATGCCAACCTTCAGCAATTGCAAGTGTCTGACCACTTGCTTCGAAGATGCGGCCGGTGACGCCAGCAGCTTCATCAGAAGCAAGCCAGGTAACGATTGGTGCGATCCAACGTGGTGAACGCATTTCGCGCTCTTCGTCGGTCTCTGGTGCATTGCCAAGACCTTCTGTCATACGAGTGAGCGCTACTGGTGCCACTGCGTTCACAGTGACGTTGAAGCGTGCAAGCTCGAGTGCAGCGATGATGGTGAAAGAAGCGATACCAGCTTTTGCTGCGCCGTAGTTCGTTTGTCCGAGGTTTCCGTAGATACCAGACACAGAAGTTGTGTTGATGATGCGACCTGATGTTGGCTTGCCGGCTTTTGCCTGCTCGCGCCAGTACGCAGCAGCCCAACGTGATGGACCAAAGGTTCCCTTGAGGTGAACCTTGATGACTGCGTCCCACTCTTCTTCAGTCATGTTGGTCAGCATGCGGTCGCGCAAGATACCTGCGTTGTTGACAACGATGTTCAAGTCGCCGAATGATTCGACGGCGGTGTTGATGAGGCGCTGTGAGCCTTCCCAAGAAGAAATGTCATCACCGTTCGAAACAGCTTCGCCACCCATGGCCTTGATTTCTGCAACAACTTGATCTGCAGGACTGAGGTCGCCACCGCTTCCGTCAACATTTCCGCCGAGGTCGTTCACAACGACCTTTGCTCCTTGACTTGCCAGACTGAGCGCATGCTCGCGGCCAATGCCACGACCTGCTCCTGTAACGACTGCAACGCGTCCTTCACACAACTTTGCCACGATGGCCTCCATGATTCATTGGGCACCCGACGGATGCCACGTCTCAATAGTACGAACTCATGTCACTACCCACATAGCCCGACTGCCCCCTAGCCTCTGAACCGTGCCAAGCAAGGTCCTAATTATCGGAGCAGGTCCATCAGGAACCGCATGTGCCGCCACCCTTCACCGTCTCGGCCACGATGTGACCGTGGTGGACAAAGCCACGTTCCCGCGAGACAAGTGCTGCGGAGATGGCCTCACCACAAACGCCCTGCGCATCCTCGACCAGCTTGGTTTTGACCCATCACGTGTGCCCGACTGGCAAGTCACCTCTGATGTTGTTGTCCACTCGCCAACTGGCCGAACAATTGAACTACCTCTTCCAGATGTCGGTGGCATCTTTGCTGCCGTCGCTCCGCGGTCTCAATTGGACCATGCGCTGGTGCAACATTGCCGAGATGCCGGCATCACCATTCATGAAGGCCACGCATTTGTATCGCTGTCTGAAACAGACACATCGATAGTTGTCGACGTTGAAGGACTCGAGTCGTTCAATGTTGATTATGTTGTTGCCGCTGATGGCATGTGGTCGCCAGTGCGAAAAGCAATGGGGCTTTCTACCTCTGGCTATCTCGGTGAGTGGCAT
>Ga0209191_1001342_pt1 | contig 16311 bp, 13 predicted proteins | sample S_130626_EF_Meta_FD_187320 | JGI IMG/M metagenome (GOLD analysis project Ga0209191, IMG submission 187320) | Freshwater microbial communities from Lake Simoncouche, Canada to study carbon cycling - S_130626_EF_MetaG (SPAdes) (version 2) | ecosystem: Environmental > Aquatic > Freshwater > Lake ...
AAAAAACAAGTTTCAAATATACCAAATAATAATGTAGCTGAAGAAATTGTAAAAATAAAAAGCTGTATTTCAAAAAAAGATTGTTTTATGATTTTGGAGAACTTCGACGATTTTCATAAAAACAATACGAAAACAAAGAAAAAAATAGATTTCACAAAAAATGTATTTTTAGAATTAGAACTGTTAGATATTGAAATACTTAAATTTGCTAGTATAAGTATAATTTTAGATACATGTATGAAAAAACCGGTAATTAATAAGATGCGTAAAAATATATATATTATACAGCGACCACATGATATCAAAGAATATAAAACAAAACCCGCGATAAAACATCGTGGTTATAAAATACCCCCTCGTGAATGTAAGTACCAACTCCAGATTAATCCAAATGGACAAAAATTTGATTATCCTGATTACGATAATTGGTTGTATTATGCATCATTTTCACCATTATGGAAAACACGAATTGAGCGACATAATGGTATAATATTACAAGAAGAACAAAAAATACATTTTGAAAACGAAGAAGACGAAGTCGCATTCTATAACTATTTTCACTTAGAACCAGATGAACAATCTCTCGAAATTGAAGAACGCTGGTTTGGATATAAACCATTTGAAAATTGGAATGATTTGTATAATCGATATTTAGTATAAATGCGTACTATGATAGTAAACTGCTAGAATATATTGATAACTCTGTAATATCTGCTCTACATATTGCACATGTAGGAACCGGTTTATCTAAGAATGTATCTAAATGTTTTTTTATACATTCTGCACAAAAAGAGTGATTACAGTTAGTATAAACATTTTTTTCAATATTATCAAAACATATCGGACATTCATTTTTATCGATCTCATATTTGCATGTTTTAATTTCATTTATTTTTACATTCCATTTTTTCTCTTTTGGAAGAAATGCATCTATCATATATTCGCATACAAAATAACATGCATAGAAATATTGTTTATTTTCGAGTGATGTAAACATTATATTTTGTCTTACATAATTCATAAATTCGCGTGGATTTTCGTTAAGATCGATTTTATTTAAAATTTGTATTATAAAGAATATAGGTTCATATAATTTTTCTCTTCGCATCATGTCAATAACTTTACCGCAAACATTTTTACGGGTTTCATATTGTATGATTTTGGTTATATCGTTTATTGGTTCTGTGTATATTTTACATAATATATAATCGATCTGTATTGATAAAATTTCATGCATCATTTTGTTCGCTATATAGTCAATTTTAATATATTTGGGGTATTTTGTAGGAATATTTAATTTAACTGCCAAAATAGATAGTTCGGTGGTTGTTTTACTCGATAACCATTGTCTAATTCTATTATAATTATCCGGTTTTTTATATATTGTAGCGTATAATTGTGATTTTTCATTCATTAATTCCTGTATTTTATTATCAGTACAATTACGAATATCATGCCCGTTTATTTTACATATACTGCATTTAGTATGATTTGCATCATTGGATTTACTGCGTGTAATCATTTATTGATAAAATATACTTTATAATATATTTATATTTTATCTGTTCAATTTTTTCAACCACTTTAATTTTTTGAATAAAGTACACAATATCCAATTGTGAATTGATTACCAGTAGTTAAATCCATCATATTTTCTGGTGTATTTGTTTTATTAATACTATCTGAGTAATAACTAGATAAATTAAGTAGATATTTTTTTATAATATTTTCACAAATATTAAGTATATTAAAATTAGTTTGGTCTTTAATAATTATGTTTGGTTTATATGACAAACATCTACCAATTTCTTGATGATTAAGTAAGAACATATCACCTTGTGATATAAATTTTAGTATTTTAAGATTAAATTTTTCTTTTAAAAAATTATAAAAAAATGGCGAAAATCCAGAATAAAAATGATATGGTTCTTGATGAATGCCAGATGTAAATGGAGCAGTAATAAGTATTTTACCATTTGGTTTACAAATTCTAACTAATTCTTCCATAGCTTTAATTGGTTCTGGAATATGTTCAAACACTTCAGTGCATATGACAAAATCAAAGGAATTATCGGGTATAGGGATATTATCAATTGGAGAAATAATATCATGTTTTTTATTTTCAATTGATGTTTCTTGGCGAAAAGTATCAATTATATTCTTATTACCAGGAAACTCATGCGAAGTATATTTACAGTGTTTAAATAGTTTTTCATATGGTTTATTTCCAGAACAAATATCAATTACACAAGAATTGTCTTCTATTTCTGCTGCAATTTTTGCAATAAAATTATCTCGAATATCTGGATTATAATTTGAATCAATATCTTTCATGTCATTAAAAAAATTAATAAGATTATTCATTTTTATATAAATAAACGTATTATCTTTAAATATTTATTATTTACATTTTATCTAGCTGTCTTCAATTTTTGATAGAAAATTTATATGTTAACAATGTAGTTAAACCCATTAGCGCACCTCCCCATAATGTATCCATAATCATTAGTTTTAATTTCCATTTCTTTAATACAGCGTAGGTTGTTGTATCATATACTCCATAAATTACAAACCCAAATAGCATTGCATCAAGTACCGATTTATGTTCTCTTAAAATGAAATAATATAATCCAAATATAAGGAAAAAATAACATAATATTGCACCTAAATATTTAAGTTGCAATACAACACGCTGAACTTCTGCTATTTGTAATCGAAATTCGTTGAATGTCGCATATATGTAGATGAAGTCAAGTGTTAATAATATGATAGCCGGTAATAAAATAAAATTCCATAATTCTTTTAATTTCCACATTCGATTCTATACTATTCTATACTATACTATACTATACTATAGTATTATATATTTGTATTAACCATATTTTCATGTGATTGAGATTTATCTGTATTTTCATTACTTACTGTGATTTCATTTAAAGATACTTCTGGCGTAGAATTATCCGACATTTGTTCTAGATTTAATACTTTAACTACTTTTTTTTTAGTATTTTGCTGTTCTAATAAATACATTGTATAATTTGGTACATTTGCTACAAAATTCATGGCTGAGTTATATGTTATACCAACAATTGCATTATCTGGTTCGTTTGAATATTTTATACTATAAAACCAATATGGTGGTATATATAAGATGTATCCTTTATTAACATCAAATTCAAGAAATTTTATTTTATCCATTTCATTTAAATATTTTGGTTGTGGATTCCAAACATCAATTGGAGAACGGAATTCATAATAATAATAATCATTTTCTGGATATAAATATTTTCTACTTTTCCATGGTGTCATTTTAACATGAATTTTACCTGAATTAACACAAATAAAATGTCTATAATTCGTATGATATCTCATTGGCGTATATGCATTTTTTGAACCGAACATAACATCATATTTTGTATTGACTGTGAAAGTCGGTTGAAAGTATTTATTTAACGAAGAGAGTTTTGTACTAGAAATATCTTCGATCAATTCATCATTATTTTCAGAATAGAATCTTGATTTTGAATCAGTATTCATTAACCGATCGGCGCTTTGAAATGGTAATGTTATGTGTTCTCCGGTATGAATATCCTTAACATCTTTAACTTTGATATTAGTTGAAGGGTTCACACTTGAAATTATACTTGAATCGAAAAAGTCTGGGGTAATTTGTTTAAACTCAAATAATACAGGTTGCTTAATTTCGCATATTTCCTGTAAATGTTCATTGTTTAAAAAATCCATTTCATATATTTCCAAATCTTCTGATTTTTTGAATTGTGCAACTAAATGAAAGTATAAAAAAAGGATAATAATAAAAACAATCATTGTAATAAAAGTATTCATAATATATTTTCTTGTATATTTTTGTATATGGAAATAAATAATAAACAATAACGCAGATTAATCGTCATTGTCATTTATTTTTGGAGCAATATAGAATGATATGTAAGTATTGTCATCTCCTAAATAGTATAAAATCTTCATTGGGTAATTATTACTGAACTTTAATTCTATTTGTTTCGATAATTTATGAAATTGTGCTACATTATATAGATGGTTTAAACTAAATGATAATTCTAATTTTTCTCCTTCGTCAATCGCAAATGAATTTAAATCGTCAATATTTATTTCAACTGACATCTTACCTAATTCTAAACTCTCTGATGATAATTGTATTTTTTCTTCGGAACATTCAATTCCCATTGTATCGCCAAATAGTTTGAGTTGATTCATTAAATTTGCAAAATTTGTCGAAGATAAATTAAACTCTGCTTGATATTCCATTTCTGGAATAGACAATGTATCAACATCTAAATCCATTAATGGAACGTTAAATTGTTTATCAAATACTGATTTATCATCAGAAGTGAAACTTATAGAAATTTTATCACTATTGTCTAGATCATAATTGATTTCAATATTTTGAGATTTTTCTCGTGTGCTTAGTATTTTAAATAATGTTATGGTATTAATACCAATAGTAATATTTTTACGTTCATTTAAATGCTTATATGTAGTAAACCATGTATTTGGTATATTCAATTCAATAATTGATACGTGGCCAGAGTCCATTGATTGTATAAACATACGTTCATGTTCTAACATAATGTTAATACTATCTGAAAATAATTTCATATTTTGAAATATAGATGTAAGTATTTCACACTTTGTAGGATCTGTAATTTGAATATTCATTTTTTGCAAATTAAATGTATGTGTATATATTTGATTGTATCATTTAAATCGATATTGATAAAATCAATTTTTATATTTTTTAACTTGAACCATGTTCATGAATATATCTAATTTGTTCATTACTGTTTACCTTGTTATGTATTTCGATCTTAGTTTTTACAGATGGCTCAATGTAATGCATAAATATTTTCGCAATATTTTCAAGCATATTTGGTGAATTATATATATGCATTTTTGATAAATACACAGCATATTTTGTTGTATTTTGTAAACATTCACTACAAAACATCTCAATAATTTTTTTGTATCTTTCGGCTGCTGTAATAGTGAAAGAATTTAAGTTTATATGACATTCATAGCCGCCATAAGTGTTAATTACTTCTAATAATAAAGAGAATATGCGATCTATAATCAATTTATAATTATCAGGTGTTCCATATAGTTTAAAAACGGTATAATCAATAAAAATCTTATTTGTATTTTGAATAATATATGCCGTTTTATTTAATAATACTTGGATGTCAAAGTTAGTTGATATTTGTGATGCACATTCTAATTTTTGTGATTTTTTAAACACTATATTTTTACCTCCACCCTGGGAATAGTATGTATCTTGAAATTTTTCAATTTCTTCTATTAAATTGTATGATGACATTAAATATAAAATTAAAAATAAATTTATATTTAAATATTATCTTATTTTTATATATTTTTATAAAAATATATCCTAAATATTGTTATTCACCATACTTTGTGATATTTCAAATGTTTCTGCGTTTAAATCAACACTTTCAGATTGTTCGGTATTATCAATTTGAATATTTTTATAATCTGATAGAATTTGAATTCTATCTTCCATTAATGTTTTATTTACCTCCATTGTGAATGATTGTAATTTTAAAACAATATCTTTTAATTCACTTATTTCTTCTACTAGTAATTCAAATTTTTTATCCATTTCTACAACATATTCGGCAATCGGAACTTTAATAACTTCACTTGAATCATTTACTTCGATATTTTCAGTATCTTCAGATTCGAATTGTTCACCATTTTCTTTAATTTCTTTCATAAATTGTTCAAGATTAATTAATCTGTTATCAATGACAGCAATTACTTGAGGTAGTGTAAGTTTGGGACTGTTCATTGAACTAGTTTCTGCAGATTGAGATTGAATTTGGGTTGGTTGTTGTTGTGGTGTAGTAGGTTGTATTCCAGCACGTCTTTTTTTTGCAGCAGCGATAGAATTACTCATTAATATATTATATTAAATGTATTGTCTAAATCATTTTTAACGCATTTATAAATAAATTATGCTTGCATTTTCATTTTTAAAGATGAATGTGATAAATACGTACTTACCCACCTTATATCTGAAATAGTATAATCTTCTATATTTTCATGTTTATTGCAAATTTCGATTTCTGGAAAATCAAAAGGATTTCTTTCAATTTGTATTTTTAATGCTATTAAGTGATCTTCGTATATATGACAATTTCCTAAAAAATGTACGAATTCATCCGCTACTAATCCACAATGTTTTGCTAAAATATGCGTAAGAAGTGAATAAGATGCAATATTAAACGGTACACCTAAACCAATATCCCCGCTTCTTTGGAAAAGTGCACAAGACAAATATTTTCCATCACGAACATGAAATTGACAAATCATATGACATGGCGGAAGAGCCATTTGATTAATTTGGCATGGATTCCATGCAGACATTACTAGTCTACGCGAACTTCTAGTTTCTGGATTTTTTAATTGGTCAATGATATATTGTAATTGGTCAATTCCTTCTCCATTGTAATTTGTATTGCAATCAAAATATTCTGCGTTAAAATGTCTCCATTGATGACCATATACTGGTCCTAAATCATTTTCTTCAAGGTTATAAAGTCCACGGCTATCTAAAAACTCTCTACTTGAGTTATCATTCCAAATGTTTACTTTCTTTTCTTTTAATTCTGTATTATTTGTACTTCCTTTAATAAACCAGAATAATTCTTCGAAGCATACTCTCCATGCTACTTGTTTAGTAGTAAGAATTGGTATTTTGCCGTTTTTTAATGAGAATTTCATCATATTTCCGAATTTTGTATATGTTTTTCCATTTCGACTTTCTTCTATGGAACCATTGTTAATTATATCCTTGATTAAATCTAAATATTGTTGTTCTTCGCGATTCGATGTTTTATATTCATTCGTTTTACGTTCTTTATTCAGACAATTGAAAATTCCTAACATGACTTTATAATTAATTATATAATAATCTTTGTATATTTTTTCTAACCAAAACTATATAGACCTTATTAAAATGGATATTTTACAAGAATCTTCTGATAAATCAAAATTTTCATTTTTTTCTCATGTATTTTCTACAACAGAAGAAGATAAAGGTGAATTGTTAAATGTAGTTCAGTATTCTTTGTTAGGCGTAGCACCAGTTATAATATTGAACAAACTAATTCAACGATTTATACCTGAGGCAGATTCAGAAAAATCAACTTTAGAACTTTTAGCAGAAATATTAATTCAATTGATTGTTATATTTTGTGGTATCGTATTTATACATAGAACAATAACTTATATCCCAACATATAGTGGATTTAAATATGAAAATTTTGTTTTAACTAATGTAATTTTATCATTTTTAGTGATAGTTTTAAGTATCCAATCGAAGGTTGGTATTAAAGTTAATATATTAGTTGATCGCATTAATGAATTATGGAATGGTTCATCTCAGGATAAAAAAACAAATTTAAAAAACGGAGTTCGTGTATCTCAACCAGTATCGAGACATATGCCAAGTCAATCTGATTATTTAGATAACAATAGTATGCAGAATGATATGTTTCCTCCAGCGCCAGTAGCAGTTCAAAGACCAAACCAAATGAATGAATCTTATGGTAATATGAATAAAGGCGGACAGCCATTGGAAATGTATAACCCTGGTCCAATGGCAGCTAATAGTATGTTAGGTGGTGCATTTGGTTCTGTGTTTTAAATTTATTGCAAGAGAAATAAAATAAATATAAAAATGGTATTTATATTTATTTATTTATAAAGCAAGCTATAAACCAAAAAAATGGCGGTTCAAATGTAAAAAAATATATACAAATATACAGTATTGTTCATTTTTATGTTTTATACAACGGGCAAAATATCCATTACGACGAGTCCAATATCATCACATTGGTGTCTTACGTATGACGCAACAGTTATGTCATTTGGTGATTCTAATCGATACATATTCCATTTTTGAAGCCATCTGCTTAATGCAAATTGTAAAATATCATTTCCTTCCATTTTATATAATTTGTTCATTTCATTTATGTTATCTTTCATTATCATGTCCCACAATCCATCGCTTCCTACTATTACGCGTATAGTATCAGATTCGTCAAATTTTATTTTTGAAACAGATGGAGTACACCCAGTTATACCATTATGACCCAGCGACTGAGAACATGCAATAAGAGTATTGTCTGGATAGCGAATATATTCACTATCAACACCAATTAAATCCGTATCGTTTAATACTTTTATATCCATAGTTGGTCGTGTAATTATATTATTTTTATGTAATTTTAGTAATCTATCTCTTTCTGATTGATTTTGCCAATTATGTTCTTCAGTTAATAGTACTAATTCACCATTTTTAAAAATTGCTGCTTGTGAATCACCACAATTAATTACTTCAACATGGTCTTTGTGATATTTAACAAGACATACTGTTGAACCACTTGTGTAATAATAATTATTATTTTTAAATTCGTTGTTTATATATTCGGATAGTCTTTCAATTGGGTTTTTATTTGAAATTATTGTGTTTAATTTATTTTTATCAAAATCGCGTAAAATATTAATACAGAAATCAGAACCATGCCCGTCGGCTACCATGCACCAGTCAAATTCTTCGCCAGTTTCGTCTATATATTTACCAATAAACGTCGCATCTTGAGCTTTACACATTTGTTCGATATGTTCTGTAACAAATACATTATGAGTTTTTTTTTCTGGTATATACGTATCTCTTAACAATTCACTTGCTACCAAAGGAGTTGTGCTAATAAATAATGCCATTATTAAATATTTTATTTATAATTAATAATATTTGTATTAATTTGAATCAATTTTTATCCATTTCTCGGTACAAAGCCAATTGAATTTAACATATCCATCTTTTGTATTGATTTTTCAAAGTTATTGTTTGAGTTTAATCCTGAAAATAAGTAATCTGTATTAGGACTTTCTTCATTTTTCTTTATTTGTTTATAAACATCATTAATTTTTTCAGTGACATTTATTAGAACTTCTTTTCTGGTAATCAATTCAATATTGTTTGGAACGTGTTCTGTTAATAATTCAACTGCGTAATATAATAAATATTTTCGTTTTTTACAACATCCGCTTGTATAATTGGTTATAAATATATTTTTTAATGATATCATTAGATTTTCTATGAATAAATTTTGTGGAGTTAATTTCGAGCTATAATATATAAGAGTATCCCATATCATCCATATAATATCCCGCTGATATTTATATTCTACGTCGTTTTTGCGTCGTTGACACAAACATGGTTCTTTTCTTTTTTTACATATAATATCAAATTCAATAATCCATTCAATCCAATAGCACGCAAGCAACATATTCGGTTTATCGTTTGATATTTGAAATGCAAATTCATTAATCGATACAATTAATTCTTTTGGATCTTCCGGCATCATTATATTTTCTATAAAAGTTATATTGGGTGCTTTGAAACGATCTGTCATTTGCGTAATATCAAATTCTTCTACTCGATTTATTTTAATTGTTTCAAAACTATTTTTTTTTGGAGAAATTGCAATGATTGTAATTATTTCGGCGAATAACTTTCTTATAGTTAAATTATTTCTTAGTTGTAATTCAGAAGTAAAATGACCTTGTTGTACAATATTACTAAAGATTTGCATTCTTTTGTCTAAATAAATTATTATTTTTGGATTTGCTACATGGATATGTTTACCTACAAAATATAAAATACACTCCCAAACATCGTTGAAATGTCCGGCACATATTAACTCGGCACACCAATAACAAGCCGGTTCTATTTTACTTTTTAACATATTTTCAATAAATTGTTTCTTTACTTCTGTTTTTTTATATCCAGATAAAGTTATACCTTTAAAATTAGATGACGTTCGAATGTCATTAATAAGGGTATTTTCGGGAATAGACATGGGTTTATTTATGCTTTGTATGTTATAGATAAAAAAATGTTATTTATTATACATATTATAATAATAAATAACTTATAATAAATAAATCATTGTTAAACTAAATTCGAATGTTATTATTCAGTAATAATTCGAGGAACAATATTAATAGTTTGTAATTCTTGAAACAGCAACTTATTTGCATATGGCATATCAACCAATGCAAAGTCAGTTTTATTTCCACAAGTTTTACATAAATGTATTGTAAAATCACTATTTGTATAAAATTTATTATTGTTATTGCCATCGTTGCATACTGCAATCATACCACATTTTTTACAAACATTCACATTATATTTATCAGATACTTCATATAATCTTTCTTTGCAAAATCTTGTAGCACCATGAGATATTAATACATCTCTTTCCATTTCTCCAACTCTAAGACCACCTGCTCTACTTCGACCTTCTGCTGGTTGATGTGTTAAATTCACCATGGGCCCTGTAGCACGACTATGTACCTTATCATTTACCATATGTTTTAATCTTTGGTAAAATACTGGACCGATAAATATACTCGTTTCTAATTGTTCTCCAGTTAGACCGTTATACATAACTTCGTTTCCATAACTTTCATAACCTAATTTTTGTAATTCTTCTGCAATATTTTTAACATCTAAATTACCAAAACTAGTTCCATCTCCAAATAAACCAAGCTCCAATAATACCTTACCAAGCAATGTCTCTTTTAATTGACCTATAGTCATTCTGGATGGAATTGCATGTGGATTAATAATAATGTCTGGGCGTAATCCATCTTTTGTAAATGGCATATCACATTCTGGTATAATATTACCACATGTACCCTTTTGTCCATGTCTACTTGAAAATTTATCTCCAAATACCGGTTTTCTATGAATTCTTACGCGCACTTTTGCGAAATTATAACCGTCTCCATTTCTACCAGTATAATTTTTATCTATATAGGTTTCTTCTGTTGTACTATATGCACGGCTTTGATCTTCATATTTAATAATTTTAGTAGGATCATTTCTGTTTTCTTTAATTGGAATAATTTTTGCAATAATGATATCTCTATTTTCAATTAGTGTATTTTCTGGAATAAATCCCTGTGAATTTAATTTATCATAATTTCCGAATTTAATACTTCGCGTTTTAGTAGGGTCTGGCTTGCATCGAATAATCTCATCACGTATAATATTTTTATCTTCATCTTTTTCAGTATGATAAATTGTAGCGCTAAACAGACCACGGTCAATTGAACCTTTATTTACTAATACACTATCTTCTTGGTTATATCCAGTATGTGTCATAATTGCTACATGAATTTGAGAACCAGATGGTATTTTATTTAAATGTATAAAATTCATTAGACGAGTATCAACAAGAGGACGGCTTGGGTAAGTTAATACATAAGATGTTTTATCCATTCGCTGGTCGAAGTTCATAGCATAAACACCGAGTGCTTGTTTTGCCATGGCACATTGATATGTATTTCTTGGTGCTTGATTATGATCTGGAAAAGGTGTACATGAAGCTAATACGCCGAATATTGTACTAGGATGAATTTCACAGTGTGTATAATTGTAATATGTATTTTTATCTTGCAAATATCCATCTTTTGATTTCATAGCAATCATTGCATGATTCTGTTCTTCTGGATCGATATATTCAATAACTGAATCTGATAATTTACATGATGTAATCAAATCATTCCATGAAAGCTCTTTATTTGCAATATCTGATATAATTTCTTTTGTAATGATTGCCTTTCCATCACGAACTCTTAGTACTGGCCTTACCATTCTACCTCCATCACTACATATTCGTATTTGCGCATTTTTAAAATCAAATACGATTGAAGTATAAATATTGATAATTCCTTTATACTTTTTATCCTTCATATCAGTGTATAATTTCATAGGATCTTTTGCTATGCCAACCCATGAACCATTTATAAAAACTTTAATTTTTTGAAATAATTCAGTCGGTGATATTTCATCCACTTTGATTATATTTGGTTCAACGTATTCATATAAAGATGCACTATTTGTTGGTATAGTTATGTGTGTCATATAACTAATGTTTTTAACTACACCGATAGATTGACCTTCTGGCGTTTCGGCTGGACATAAATATCCCCATGTTGTATTATGTAATTTACGTGGAGCAATTAATTCGCCACTTTTTTCAAGAGGAGTATTTATTCTACGCAAATGACTCATACTCGCCATGTATGTTAATCGATTTAATACTTGCGCTACACCAACTTTAGCATTATTTGCTTGTTTTATACTAAAATCGCCAGTAGCCAGTGCGCGGGTGATACCGTTTTCAATGGTTGTTGATTTCATTATTTTATAAATATTTGTCATGTTGATTATATTTTCATAATCCTCAGTTGAACGCCAAGACCCGTTATTAATCTCACGAATAACTTGTTTTTGCATTTCTTTAACCAATTTATTAAAATAATTTCGAAATAGATTATTTAATAGAGTTCCAGTAAGTTCAATTCGTTTATTTAAATATGAATCACGATCATCTGGTTGTCTCCATCCTAATCCAGTTTGAATTAATTGATTTGCCATATAACCAAGTAAATATAACTTCTGTGTTAATGTTTTACAATGTGGAAATAAATCATTGTTTAATACATCTAACGCAAATTCTCTCTTTTTTTTTATTCCAGTTTCTCTATCCATATTTAATGGTGTATACGCAACAGACGCAGTAATATGACGAACAGCATCTTCTTGTGTCATATATTTATTAGCATCGATAATAGATGCTTGTAAGAAATCTAACATACTTTTAGTTTGTTCGTTGTTAATATCTAAAATAATATATTCACAAATGTTTTTATCAGTTAATACACCCAATGCTCTAAAAACCGTAAATAATTCAATTGGCTGTTTTATTCTTGGTATATTAATAAACAATCCATGTCCAAAACCATTATTTTTACTTGCAATCATTACTTCTATTTGTTTTGGAGATATACATTTAAAATCTGGAACTGATTTTATTTCAGCATACCATGACCATTTTGTTGTATTTTTACCATCGAAACAATATACGCGATTTTCTGCAGCTCTTTCTTGGCCCAATACAGTTTTTTCAGAACCTTTAATAATAAAATAACCACCGCAATCCATTGGACATTCCCCGGTAAATTGTGGAGGAATGTGTCTATTTTGAGTTAATAGACAAATTGATGATTTTAACATAATTGGCATTTTACCGATATTAATCTTAGGAAGTGTTTTATTAATTATCTTTGGAGTATCCATTTGTTCTGTATTACGAATAATGTATTGAATTTGTAAATCAACTGTCATTGTAGAAGAATATGTAAAATTTCGTAATTTCGCTTCTTGTGGAAACATTAATTTGGTAGCGCCATTGTTCTCGTGTATTTGTGGTGGGTGTAATTTAAAATTTTCAAATGATACATATATTTCTAAGAAATATTGTTCTTTTTCTTGAACATAATCATTTTCGGAACGAATAACTACAGGATTAAACATTTGTATTGTTCTTAATATTTGAAAATTAATAAAGTGGTTATATGATTCAATCTGATGTCTTACTAATCTATCCAAATGTTGTCCACGGAAATAAGATTCAATTATAGTGTATGGTTCTTCAATATATTCACCCAAATGACCCAATATGTTTTGTTCTATTTCACATGGGTTTGATTCGATTTGTTCTTTTAATTTTTCCAAATGATTTTCTTCATTAATAATTCTCATAATATCTTCTTGAGTAGATGATATTTTATTGGATTTATATGATGCATCTGTTTTACTTTTTTTTATTTTTATTTTATATTGAGTTTGAGAATTATCTAAATTTTGAACCTTTTCATTGTATTGAACGGATTCGGTTGATAGACTCATTTTATTCTAATAATGTATTGGTATGTTATGTTTAAATTAATTTAATTTAATGATATCAATTTTTGTAAATAATTATTTTATAATAATGTAATAAACCTATCTTTACAAAGTTAATGAATGGACGGTTTCATAGATTACTTGGATAATTATAAAACAAATAAGTCGCTCGATTATAATGATGTATGTAATATATTGAATACTACACAATATCATTTTAATGAAAATAAATTATATGATATTCAATTTACAGGTATTCCATATAAAAATTATTCTATGTGGAATTCATTAAATAATACATATATTCCAGCTAATAATAAATATGAATTGTGGAAAAAAGAACACGAATCACTAATAAGTATAAGAAATACAGTTAATACAAAAATAACTAAAAAAAAACAAAATGTATATATAAATGTTTGCGTTGAAAAGATAGACGATCTAATCAAATTAATTGATGAGAATCCATATGACGAAGCAAATGAATATAACATTGATTTAAAATCATTGCACAATATCCGCAATGAATTATGTGAATTAAACAATATGATTGGAATGGATAAATTGAAGACATCTATATTAAACCAATTGATATATTTTATGCAAGATCTACATATAAATAATAATGGAAGTGATTTTAAACATACTGTTATTTCCGGGCCACCAGGTACAGGAAAAACTGAAATAGCAAAAATTATTGGAAAAATGTATTCAAAAGTCGGAGTATTGAAAAAAAATGTGTTTAAAAAGGTAACAAGAAATGATTTAGTTGCAGGTTATTTAGGTCAAACTGCAATAAAGACAACAAATGTTATAAATGAATGTTTAGGTGGCTGTTTATTTATTGACGAAGCATATTCGCTTGCTAGTCCAAATGAAAATGATAGTTATTCAAAAGAATGTATTGATACTATTTGCGAGGCACTGAGTAATCATAAAGATAATTTAATGGTAATAATTGCAGGATATGAAAATGAGTTGAATAATACATTTTTCAGTGCGAACCCTGGGTTAGAGTCAAGGTTTATTTGGAGATTTAATATTGAGAACTACAATTCAAATGAAATGATGCAAATATTCAAAAAGAAGGTTAAAGAAAATGGCTGGGAATTAGATACCGATGTAATGATAAAAGTGAAATGGTTCGAAGATAAGAAGGATGAGTTCAAATTTTTTGGTAGAGATATGGAGCTATTATTCTCGCATATGAAAGTCTGCCATTCGCGTCGTATTTATGGTAAAAATGATATTACTCGTAAGTTAATTACATTAGAAGACATGGATAATGGATATAAGAAATTTTTAGATAATAAGAAAAAAACAAATAAAAGTAATGTTTTATACGGTTTGTATGTATAATTTAGATATAACTTAATAATATAGGTTATATTTAAATATAAACATGAGCGAGGAGAAAAGAACTATAAAAATTAATACTGCTTTGTTTAAAATACCTGATACTAGAAAAAATAGAAAACCAAAAGAACAAAAAGAAATTAAGGTTAAAACGCCAAAAAAGGAGAACAATAAAACATTAAAGAGGAGTTTACTTCGGTTTTTACGAAATCATCAAGAACAAAATATAAATCAATTAAGTTCTACAAATAAAAATGAAATTGAGAAACCGAAACCAAAAACGAATACTAGTACTAGTGATTTTAATAACGATTTTAATGAATCTTTAGAGTATCTTACGAGATTAACAAAAGAAAATGAAAACAATTCAATTATAAATCCTCATAATAAAACTTTAAAGCAGTATCCAGATTATGGTAAAACAAGTATAACAGAACCAATTATTAATACAAATGTTCCAATGGAATTAATGCAAAATGATTTTACAAATAAAATTACAGAGACAATTCAAACAAACCAACCGGTTTCGATTAATTATAAACATTATCCTCCTCCGAGTTATGGTTGTTTAAAACAAGGTTCTTTACCTACATTCCGAACATGGAAGAATCAAACGCAAAGAAATACGAACACTCCAATATTGAATTATACGCCAACAATATCATCCAATACAGAACATAATCAAAATAATCATATTGATAATCATAAAATAAATATGGTTTCGAGTGTTGTATCGAATACAAATCCTATACAACAATCATCAAGTAAAATGAATAATATGATAGAAAAGACTATAATTACACAAAATATTGATAAAATGACGAATATAAACAATCAAAATAATCAAAAGTATAAAAAATTTATTAAAAAACAAAAAAAGACACTTAGGAGAACATATAACGTAGGTAAATCAAAAATGTATCCAAAAATATCAGTTTTAGTATCAAATAAAACAATACGTAATAATATTACAACAAAATCGCAATTATTAAAACAAGTATCAATACAAGAAATTAAGAAATATTTAATCAAAAAGGGATTTATTAGAATAGGTTCAATTGCACCAAACGACGTCCTTCGTAAAATGTACGAAACGTCGATTTTAATGTGCGGTGAAATACAAAATCATA
>Ga0209191_1001344_pt1 | contig 16301 bp, 3 predicted proteins | sample S_130626_EF_Meta_FD_187320 | JGI IMG/M metagenome (GOLD analysis project Ga0209191, IMG submission 187320) | Freshwater microbial communities from Lake Simoncouche, Canada to study carbon cycling - S_130626_EF_MetaG (SPAdes) (version 2) | ecosystem: Environmental > Aquatic > Freshwater > Lake ...
GTCTCAGTTGTCGATGGACGATTCATTGATTATCTTCAATATACGCATCAACCACTGGCAAAAGCAATGAAAGAAAAGAAGCAAATGTCAGTTAAATTTAACAAGCATGGTCATTTCTTCTTGCCAGAAGCATTATTGATTCACATTTATAGCTGGTTTTACTATGGTAATTACGTTGATCCTATTTGTAACACGATCATATTGCAGCAAGGTTATCAGCATCATCGTCAATTAATTCTGTATATGGTAAATACAAGCTGTATTCCAACGACTAACAAAATTAACAAGTTAAAAGGTTTTAATCAATTTATCAGTCCCTACTTCCCTATTGAAAGTCATATAAATAATATTGGCTCAATGTCTGATGATACCTCTTCCAATAATGATGATGATAACGATGATGATAACAATAATGCTCCATCAGATGAAGAAATTGAGAATAATGATAACATTGAGAATGATGATACTGAAGTTAACTCACAGGTGGAGTCCATTCAGTCATTATCTATTCCTGCATCTACTTCACGATCTCTTCTTGTTTCTGGTAGTGTTCTGCCATCAATGCCTCTTCCAAGTGTTGTTCATCCATTACTTTCAACTCCTGTTATCTCTAATATCGTTCCTCCATTGACTGTTAACTCTGTTCAACGATCTATACCAACGATCAATCAACATGAGAAATCAGAAGAACCAGAAGCCAATATTACAACTCCTTTAACTCATGCTACTCAAAGAGAACATCAACGACAAGAACTAAAATCTCTTTTGTATGAAGAAGGCATTCTGGATATAGCACTGCGTCATCGTGGGTCTAGAGATAGACATGATCGTAGAGAATCTCATCATACTGATCGTCCAACTGACCAATATAGTCACTCAACATCATCAACTCAATCAATAGAACCTGATTTGCATCTTTATGATCCAAAGACACTACCAAATACCATTCAACAATCTATAAGATGGACTGGTACAAACAATAAGTCCTATGATTATTATATGACTACTCGATATGGTCGACTTAGTGATCATCATCTGGTAAAGAACTCATTGGATATCCACTCTCAAAGTACTTTATACAGTGATATTATGATACTGACCACAATCTTGCTCTCATTCTGGAGTGTTGAGATAGCCACCTATCATCGAGTTGATCGATCGAAAAATGACTTTAGCATTAATGATAGAGCGAAAATTCCACTTTATGATGCAACTTATGACGGAACTACATGTCTTTATAGTTACACAGGAGCTTTGCTACAATTCTTTGCTCAACGACGATTGCCATATGTATTTGTCTACAATATTCTATCCCAAGGCACTGATTTAAAAGGCAGAGCTCTTAATGAATGGAAAGCACAAGTCGAATCAGCTAATAGTTCATTGGTTCAAGATGATATAACCAATTCTATCCTTCGTGCTCCCTCCTTGCATTGTTATCAGATGCGCGATATAGTTGAAATGATTGTGGATTTGATTGTGTTTCGTGTACTAATATTTGATCAACTCAAAAATAAGGCTCTCATTAAGCAGGATCTTTATAAGCTGAAGTTGGAAAGTAATCTGACCTCAGTTACTTATGATGGTATATTGAAATTATCTCAGACCCTCATCCGTACATTTCGTCTATTTATCAAAGATGATGGTGCTGTTCAAGATTTAGTTAAGACATTATCAGGTTGCATTCGAAACACTGGCAATGATTATACACAGAAATCAGCGGACTTCAATACGGCACTCAGTACAAGGATTCAGCAATTTATTCAAAGTCAAGATAGTACTTTTCAATCGCTGGATCGTCAAGATCAGAATCTCAAAATATATGCTGTAATTGAAAAGTACTGCCGAGAGCTTCAAGATAGTTTACGACAAACATTCAATATCAATGGTCAGAGCCTAGCGATGACTTCAGTGGTACCACCATATGCTAGTGCGCCAACTCGATATCATCAGTCATCATCAGGATCTCATTCATCTTATCGTTCTAGAGACTCACCAACATTCAAGCGTGTCAACATTCATAGTGCTTTAGGTCACATTAGTGAACGAGTCGATGCTCGAATCAATAAAATTCACGAGGTTGTACAAGCAAAGCTGTATACTTTTGTGCTTGATGATTATGATACATGCGATATGCCAGACGGTGCAATTTTAACTGTAGCTGAAGGAGCAACAGAGCCAACTATACATATTCAGGTGGCCCCTATCCATGATCTAGATGCTAAAATTGATCCTACAACTATTACAACAGTGGATACTAAGTTTACTGTGGATAAGATTCCATACACGGGTAATTGTTCACTTTGTGGTGAAAGAAGACATGATGATAAGCATTGTCGTATGAAATCATATGAAGACGAGACTAAAATCAACTTAGCTAATTATTCGTATTTCACTGATAATGTACTCAATGATAAGATTAGAATGGCTTGTGAATATGGCTTTCTTCGTGGGGCTACACCTGAAGAAATGAAGTGGGTGTTAGATAAAATCCGTGAATTACGTAATACTAGGTTAATGTTATATGCTACTATGCCTCAACAACCTCAGGGTACTGCCTATCCTCAACGTTCATCTACACCTCCACGTTCATATGGATACAACCGACCATCGTCTCCATCTACTTATGAACGACAATATCATCAACCATCCAACACTAATCAATCTTTATGACAACTAGGGGTAGATAGTGGTAATCTAGATAATTTAGTAGTTAACTTAAAGTCTAGTATAGCAGTAGATACAATACAACCTTCTAATGTAGTAGTAGATACAATTCCTCTAGTTAATTTAACTACTTTGTCCAGTACCACGTCTGTTTCCAACCGTACCGATATCTCAGCGCATATTTTACAAACCGCTATACGAAATACGGCCGTTTTAGACCGTACTCAAATCCTAACGCCTATATTTCAAACAGAAAATAATAAAACGGATAATACTAGTATTACATCTGATATTGAAGTTACTATTGTAAATCAGGATGACGATGAAAACTATTTATCTATCGCAGAGATCAATGAGTCGTCCATAATCTCAAACATGGCTGATTTACAAGTGTCTAATATAGATAAGATTCCTCTTGTATCAACATCTCAAAGTGAACACTTAATAACTGCAAATTTTACAATCAATGATCAAGTACAAACAGAGGTTCAAGATGTGTGCAGTGATACTTTCGCATTAAGTGAAGATGCATTCGACGATGGCATTCACCTAACAACTTCTACTGTTTCCACTAATACCGATCGAGTAATTGACAATGGCGTGGCCAACATAGTTGAAAATAAGGTGTTCCACAAGACTGATAATACTAAGCGACCTAATAAATCAAATCGAATAAATCTACCGATCATAATTGAGGCCAAGAATAGTTCTATAAGACCCCATAATCCATATTCAAAACTAGGTACTTCTGATAATTCAAAATTTGCTGAGAAGTCTATTCAAGATTCATGTACTCCTCGTACTGTTAGATTTCAAGAAGCACCACGCATTCCAACCGTATCAGTCCTACATGATGCATCCTCAATCAACCCTATCAGAGTAACTAATGTTCCGTTGATCCATTCGGTGATATTATGTCAAACTATGTCATCATCATTCAATATTAACTCTGTAAATCATTCAGCTAAGTTAATGGATGCAGAAGATTGGCGACGAGCATATCCTGAACCTGATCTATCATCGTTTGATAATTCAATTTATGTAAGTGTAGCTATACAAGCCATGTCAATTGATGATGTTGACAAAGTATTCCCATCAATGTCCAACACTACATATGGTAATTTACAATCTACATTCCAAATTGATGGTGGAGCATCTTTAACAGCTATTAGTGAAGAAAAAGCAAATCAATTGCATTGTAAATTCATTGAGCGAGAGAAATTTCAAGTAGTAGTATCAGTAGCTAATGGTCAACAGATGACAAGTAATTACTATACCCCACTAAAGGTCACATTTAAAGGTATTAATGAGCATACCAAAAGGGCACAATTCAAAACAGTCATGATTATTGCTAATATAGTACCAGTATTAAGTGGAGGAATCATAATTGGAAGTGATGTTATGAAAGCCTTGCAAATCACTATACCATATAATAATGACAACACAGCAATGCTCACTGTTGATGGTGAAACAATCAAATTTCAATACAGCAATATTGCCAATGTATCACCAACAGCATCTTCCAGCTCATTTATCAGAACAATCAAAGTTACCAAGTCAAAAAGAAAAGCAATCTCTATAAAACATAGTTTTGATGAGTTGTTCTATGGTGATAAAGCACATGGCATGCCTGTTAAAGACATTCCTGCAGAAATTTATGCTCAAGTCAAGAACGAACATAAACAAGCCATGTTAGATCCTGAAAAGTATATGCAAAATTTTAACTATAAGCAACCTGTTTCCATACCTCAATTAGTAGCGATACATTGTATACTTAGTGAATATGATGTTGAAGGCGAACAACAATTATCTTGTATGGCAAAAGATGGCTCGATACGTACCATATCTATGACACTAGCAACATCAACTACCAAGAGTCTCAACAACAAGTCTACTGATACGATTTATGATAAGCATATCGATAAATATGTTAACTCAGTACAATGTTTAATCAATAAGAAGAAGCATAATCAACAAGATATCATTCATGATTACATTAACCATCAAGTTGATACATTGCATGAAGTTCAGTATATTAACAAGCTTGCAGTAGTCAATGGTGAAGTAGTTGAAGATGTTGCTCAGACTCCAGTATGCATAGATAAAGAAAAGGAACAAGCAGAATTACTGGCAACACAAGACTATATTACTAATATGAAGAAACTTTATTGCAGTAATCCCATGTTGGACCAACGACCTGAAGAATTTCCACTAGACCTATGGTATAATGTGTTCGATAGTCAAAAAGTATTAATCAAAGATCGTTGGGAGACTTTTAAATCTAAGTGTAATCCTCCTGAACGATTGCATGATGTCATCAAGCAAGTAATGAAAATTGATATTTCCAAAGAGAATCCATCGAGAATAGCTGAAGAACCTTTCTTTAGGGCACAATGTTTGGCAAATTTACATATTTATGCTCATCCTGATCCAACTTCACCTCCATCAGTAAAAGGTAGAGAATATGAAATCAATCTCACGGATACATCACCATGCACTAATCCGATGCGACGAACATCATTGTTAGAAAAAGCATATCTATATTGGAGAACAAAACAACTTATGGGTCGTAATATGATAGGTGTTAGTAGCTCCGCTTATAATAATCCACCACTATGTGTACCCTATCCTGCGGCAATCACAGCATTCATTCAAAAACATGGTGATAACGCATCGGAAGCAATATGGAAAGAAGAGAACAAAGATGAAATAGTAAGGCTATATCGTTTAGTGAATGATTTTCGAGACCTAAATAATAAAACAAAGTTAGAAAGATGGCCATTACCGTACATATTAGATCTCATAGATAAGATGAAAGGAAGTGGAAGATATTCAACAGAAGATATTGAAGATGCATTCTTTACAGTACCTATGAAGAAAGAACATCGACAATTTACAGCTTTCAGTACACCGCATGGTCATTTTGAGTATCTATGCATGGGTCAAGGATTAAAGAATGCAGCAAATTTCTTTGCACGAATTGTTCATGAAATGTTTCATTCATTACAAATTCAAGGCAAGCTAATGTCCGTATATCAAGATGATGTATGTAATTTTAGTGATGATTTGATAGAGCATTTGAATTTGCAACAAGAAATCTATGACATTATGGAGGATAATACCTTGGTATTCAAATCAATCAAAGGCCATTTAAATTATTCTACTCAACGCATATTAGGACATATAATGTCAAAAGAAGGTCGAGCACCAGATCCAACTTTGGTATCAACAATTAATAATCTAGCAAAGCCTACAACATTAGAAGGAGTAAGATCATGTTTAGGTTTAGCACAAGTTGCAAGAGAATATGTGCATAATTTAGCTGATATTATAGCACCGATACAACAAATGGCGCGTAAAGGAGTTGACATAGAAAAAGATTGGGGTCCAGAACAAGATAAAGCTTTTGAACATTTGAAAAAAGTCATTACTACAGCACCAGTTTTAGCGTTACCTAATTTAATGAAAAAGTTCCGAGTCCATGTGGATGCTTGTCGAGTTGGCCGAGGAATAGGAGCCATATTATTACAAATAGATGAAAATATTGCAGCGGCTGGAGAAAAAGAAGTTTGGCAGCCCATAGCATATTGGTCACGAACTTTAACGAAAGAAGAAAGAAGATATTCAGCAACAGAACTAGAATGTACAGGATTACATGATTCAATCATACATTGGAGAGTTTATTTGCAAAATGGCATTCCATTTGAAGTAATAGTAGATCATTATGCACTAGTCTATATGGTTACAAAAATGAGTGATAAAATTGGAAACTTACGATTGCATAACCTGTGTTTAGAATTACAAGGATTTACATTTAGTGTTATTCATAGAAAAGGTGCTTTACACTTGGATGCTGATGCTGTATCACGACTTTTGCAAAAAGATGAAGTAGCCCACATTTTGACTGAAGAGGATCTTCGCGATGACATGAATCCTTTAACTGATAAAGAGAAAGCAATGCTTACAGCTAAATGGGGTGACAAGCAATCATTGCAGATTCAAGAAATTATTGCACGACATCAAATGGAACAAAGAGAATCAATTAGTACAGATATTTTAAAAGGCTCAGAAAGTACATTTGAGGGCTTTTTTGATGATAATGATAAATTGCAAGATTCATTATTAAGCACTGAAGCAATAGATAAAGATACTATTGTAGAGTATGATAATCAATTATATGATGATACAACTATATATTCTCTACATGTACATGGTATTAAAAGTAAGATATCTGCTATATCCTTGCATAAAGAAGGCATCCTTCCTGAATATACTTTCTGTTTTTATTGTGATGGAGATGGTATAATAAGTAATCATTATATCGAGAAAGAAGCTAATACTCCAATCATCAAACAGCAATCTCCTTATTTATTAACAATAGATGGTCAATGTCTAATATGTCTAAGTATTCATACCTGGATTAATGGAGTACCAACATATACATCAGTAGTAGAGATTCAAGGTTTACCTTTCAATACCCCATTAAGTAGGGAAGATTTGAATGAAAATATGCATGAATCTGATAAATGGGTGCAAAAGACAATTAATGTATCAACATTAGATAAAGTATATGAAATACTAAAAGTCTATCCGGATGTATCGTATTCTACATATCGAATGATATCTGATCTATTGAAAATAAATTGGTTGAGTAATTTTGTAATTCGATTAATTATAAGTACAAAGCATAGTATTTTACCAAAAATAATTATAGATACTCTTGAATATGATTTTGTTATGAGACGATTAGGTGGCAGAGGTTATACTAAATATTTTCACGACTTATCATTAAAAGATCTATTGCACTTTACAAGCAATGAAAATAATATTAAGCAACTTATTCCTGACTTTAGTAAATTGGGGGAGGAACAGAACTATGTCAAAGCTATCTTAACAATAATGATTAAAGAAGAATTAAAGCATAGGCAAGATGTGGAGTATATAAATAATAGTAAATCTAGTACATTTTATGGTTCAATTTCTAAAATTACCATAACTAATTTTCTATCAGATAATCTTGCTAATGATAAGGCACATAGTATAGTAGCAGCTTCTAATCAATGGAATGTAAATAATGAATATTTGTTTAATCTGAATGATATTAGAACATCGATCCGATTACAAAAGAAAAGAGAATTACGACAGGAAAAGAAATTAGAAGAGCTTCGTCAACAACAACTATTATTATCGCAACGTAAATCTCATCGTCGAACAAGACGGTATAATCAAAAAGCTCGGAAAAAGTTAATACGTAATGGTACAGCAACTGCAGTATTACAATCTGAGGAAATTGAAAAAGATTTGCAGCATCTCGTTAAGAATTTTAAAGATCGAGTATCCACAATTGTGTCAGATGATAGTGTAGCAATTAATATAGACTCCGATAAAGCTATATTATCTATGGATGATAGTCAATTACAGGTTCACATACCTCTACAATCATCTTCTCCCAATTTATTTGAAGGAAATAATGTATTACAACAACACCAACGAGGTCAGAATCGTCGTAAGAAGAGACCTAAGATGATTATTGTTGATAAATCACAACGAAGGCCACAATCTAGGTTAGTAGGTATAGAACATGCTTCCAATAGAGAAAATGAACTTGTTCATGAAAGCCTTGAGGGGTATGATTATCTGATACAAGAATACTTTTTGGAACCTAATAGTAATACTATGTATATGGTTATTAATACATATTTAGATAATAACGTATATAAAGCTACAACTTGTCATATTGATTGTGAGATACAAGATTTACACTCACCTGATTTTAAAGTATTCAATTTACATGGTCATGATGGTATAATACAATTAGTTAATGAGTTCTATGCACTCGTTACAGCAAATGGAGTTTGGCCTTCAACAAATGAACAATGGATGGAAGCTCAAAACAAAGATCCATTTTGGTCAACTATGTTAATAAAATTAAATCAGCTTAATACTTGTATAATATTAAAAAGACAAGAAAATCATATAGATTATGTTACAAGAGAATTATTAGATGATAATACTGTAGGACCATTGATAAGATATATAAGTGTACCAAAACAATTATCGCATAGTCATCTAATACTATCATATCGAGAAGAATTTAGACAAATGATTGTTCCAGATCATTTAATATCATCATGTGTGGATATCACTCATCGTGCGTTAGGCCACCCTGGCTTTCATCGAATGTATAATACTATAAGAAAATCATATTTCTGGAAATCAATGCAGACTGATGTAAAGTTATACTGTAGTACCTGTCATTATTGTAGGTCACGAAAATCTAGTTCCGAACGTGGATCTGTTCCAATAGAAGGATATTATATCTCAGAAAGACCATGGCAAAGATGTCATATAGATTGTATGGTTGGTTTACCAATTTCTGATATTGGTCAATTTACATCAGTTCTAATATTAAAATGTGCTTTATCCAAATTTATATGTCTAGAACCGTTAAGAGATGTTTCGGCACAATCTATTAGTGAAGCATTAATAACAATATTTACTAATCATGGTGTTCCCGAATACATAATATCAGATAATGGTGTTGAATTCTCTAATTATCTAACAAAAGATGTGTTAAAATTATTAGGTGCAAAACAATTTCATATCACCCCTATTAATCCTAGAGCAAATGGTCAAGCAGAAAATCAAGTCAAGACAATTAAAGATTCATTATCAATGCTAATTAAAAAGGATCAACGAGATTGGAGTATGTTCATTAAACTAATACAAATGCGGTATAATTCTACAGTAAATCAAGCGACAGGATTTTCTCCATACTTTTTAATGAATGGACGCGAAATGCCGATACCCGATCATGATCATATTCAATCTACATATGATAGAAATAAGAACATTGAAATTGAAGGTTATTTTGGTGATTTGGTATTAGCAATGATGTTAATTTGGGAAGCATCAGGTGAAGAAATACTCAATAAGACAATTAATTATAACAAAATTATTGGTATCAATATTGAAAATGATATAAAACAATATGAAGTTGGTCAATATGTATTTGTTCGAAGAATACCTCGCAGATTTTATAAAGATCAACAAGAAAATATTAAATATCATATAAATTTCAAATTACAACCGATACGATGGACAGGTCCTTATAGAATCATACAAAAAATATCACCAGTATTATATACATTAGATTTTCATAATTCACCTAAGAAGATTCATATCACTCATCTCAAACGAGCCAGCAATGTATCTTTTCATCGTAGAAGACTTGAAATTATTCGACAACGAGAACGAAACTATGGTACTGGCAAGATTACAACTCCAACTAATATTACTAATGATAAAGTTGATGAAATTTGGACTGATCAACATACTCAAGATAATGAGGATTAATAACTATAATAGTAACTTTATTTATATTTAAGCACTTTGTATACCTATCTATATGCTCATCATTTTCATATCTACATATACTTCACTATCTAGATACTATACAATTTTATATTCATTCGCGTTGTAATGATCATCCTATTATATGTATATGACAATGTTAACTGGTTTATTAATTTATATTAGTTATTCATTTCATATAATGTATATTAGAATATGAACGACATAATCACCCTTGCCTGACCTATTCTCTATTATATCTGCCCCTGACAACGACTGTACTTACACTATCACAACCTCACAACATATATCTGCAAAATACATAAAAATTATACCCTGTTTACATACAGATACATAATACATAACTATTAGTGCTCCATGATCATTCATCTAATACCTATGTGTAGCACACTGTTACCTGTATTTCTAAGTTAATTATATAAGTGCTCCATATTGACTTAATTACTATTAATTTCATATCACCTTTTATCACATAATAAATGTAGTTCACTAAATGTACAATAGAAAACGCAATCATCCCCACATACATAAATCTATACGTCTATATCATAGCATTTATACTGCATCATTCATATATCCAACTTTCATTGAATTCTATCGGATAATTCTTGAGTATTATTATTCACAAAATCTGATATTTTATCATCACTTTACACACATATTTTATGTTATCATTCCAACGTCAATTTTCATTGTAACTTTACTGTTAACTGCAATATTTATTTATCTCATAACTTTACTGTAGTAGCACTATATTAATACTTGTATACTGTTATGCATGAAGATCTTACATCTTATGATTGCATTGTTTTTATTATTCCTATATATCCTCACAACATATATTATAAAATTATAAACATTATAAAAATTACAAATTTGGTTTCAACTCCAATTCACCTATCCTATTATCATTTCATTGAAGATGATTGAAAGAAAAAGAGAGAAAGTGTACAGCATTCCTATATGGTTATTTATTTATCTGTATATTTATTGTTTGCATTGTTTTTCTATTATATTATATATCTACATCACATACCTGCTCATTATCGTTGGGACAGAGGGAGAAGTGTACTGTGTACGTATGTACCTTGTGTACCTTGTTGTGTACTGTACAGTTTGCCAGGCTCACGTCACCTCAACTTCACCTTCAACATTGAACTTTCCTTTTTATATAAATTAATTAACTAAGATCATCTTCTTCAACACATACATAAGCCCTTATATATCGCAAACTGGTGGACAACCTCTAGCGTTTGGGGGCATCACTCTGGTTTTCTGTATCGGAATCACTAAGTATTATCGTACACTTCCACGCCTATCATAATTTTCGGGTAAGGGCTCATTCACTTGACTTCTTTCGGTCTATTTGGCTTGTTTGTGTGCGTGTTTGGCCAGCTTAGTCTCTGTATTGAATACTGGTGTGGTGTCTCCTGCTCGTTCCAATTGACAAACATTCTTTTTATTCTCTAGATGACTTCACGATACCAAACTCGATCAAATTCGGCAACCAAATCCTCAAGCGGGCCGAATCATAGCCACATCGCTAGTAACAGTACTCATAACAGTAAAGGTCTCAGCCGCCATAGGCCTTCAAATCATGCAACAAATAGTAAACGTTCACCGGGTATGACTCTATGGCACGACCATACATCGGTCACGGGACAGAACATTAACTCGGGATTAATTGCCGACCAAAGTCGCGAAGGTATCAACGATTTCTCTATAGATGACTCTAATGTATACATACAATCATTACAACACACCACTGGAAGCAATCCATTCCTTACACATAGTTTTAATTTTTCAACATCGCCTTTCAATTTAATAGAAAATATGGACATCGACAGTGACAGTCCGGTATTAGTGGAGAGTCAAGCTAGTCAGCTTCTTGCATTCCACGAATTTCCACCTGTTCCGTCCAATGTGTCCACGGAAACTCCTTCCATGAGTTTTCCTTCTCAGTCTTCACATCACGATATGCCCCGCCGCTTCTTGACGTCATCATTAGCAACGAGCGTTCCTGCTATGAGTCTCTCTCAATCTCAATCTCAGTCACAGCCTCAGTCTCAGCTTCAACCTATACAACCTCAGCCTCAATTTCAATCTCAGCCTCATTCACAACCTCCAACAGACTCGCAGCATGTAACGACCGTTGTGATGCCGACGTTAACGGACCGGATAGCACAGTCAGTCCATATTCCTCCTCAGTCAGTTCATGTTCCTCCTCAGCAGTCACTTTCATCGCGTTCCCTTGTGTCACCTCCAGACTCAGTATCGTCGATTCATGGTTTGTACCAAAATCACGGTGTAAACCTTTCCGAACGTCAAGTTCCCATTTTTGAAAATCCCGGTTCTGAAAGTCCCATTTTTTCAGACATGTCCCGACCGCGTCAAGTACGTACTGCTGATCAGTTGTTTTTACAAAACCAAGGTCAAGCACTTCTGCACTCGGACCATACTGCTCCTGTTGTACCTACTGTATCGACTGATATTACTGCTCGTCGACAGAAACTGTTTCATCAACATGGTCAGGATTCATCGAGTGATAGTGATGATGCTGACAGTGATCCTTCCTCTGACTCTCCTCCTCCTGATCGTAAGGATGCGCAAGATGACCAGTTGCTGTTTCTCGAAATTTGGAATTGGCCGACTCTTTTGATTAGCGGATGCATGTATGATGTTTATGGAAGTTTGTCCAAACCTCTTCCGTCGTCGTTCAAAATTGCAGACGCTGTTATGATGTTTCCACGTCGTGATGATCGACCGATAGAGCAAATTTATCATTTGGCTCAACGAGGAATTCGCTTCCTTCAAGGCCTTTATACTGATGATGACGCCCTCAGATCGAACAGAGCAAGCATGGTATTTATCTGTGCTATAGCAATGACTTTTCTCTTTCAGCCTGAAGGACGAGATGATCGTATGGTGCAAGGTTTTTACAAGTATGGTCTACGTCGTGAGCTATGCATACCAGATTCAATGAGTAATGAAGACTGTCAGCATTATGTAATGGATTACTTTAAAATGATCTATTATTATAACATGACGTATCACACTCGTTTCTCGGTACTTGAGAATTATGCAACGTGGTTTAATGGTGGGAGAGAGTCGTATATGATTGCGCTATCAAAAACATCACATAAGTCTATACTAATGGATAACATGTGTGACATTCATGGTGGCATTCTTCCCGACAACCTTCGTGAATATCATTTTTCCAACATATATCCTCTTCACGACGACAAGACGACTAGCACTTTTCCTTATGATTCTTTTGTTCATAGCGTCGCTTTCAATCCTTTGATAATTGATTGCCCATCTGCTAATCCAATTGCTATTGACCTCCTTGTTCTCAATCAGGAGAGCTTCTACCACCAAACAAGTATGGATTTGGACGCCTTGACAGAAATATTGCATCCGCACAAACACTGTTGTGCAAGCATTAGTATCATAAGTTATAGTCCGACCAAATACAGTCAGGCCCGTCAGCATCTTGATGACACAATAGCATTGTTGCAGTGGATGGTTGGTCAATTCATTACAGTTCCTTGCACGATTCTCAATCGTGACCGTCAAGTTTGTGTAGCACGATTTGATAAATATCCCTATGAAGACCTCCTGGCAAGAGCATACAATTTGAGAATGATTCAAATATCAGATCATCCTGAAGATTGTGTTTACCCGTGCTGTCGGCATTGTTTTCGCTCTAATTTTGCACGAGATACAGTTTATCCTGTCCATTGGTATCGCTGGACTGGATCGCAAAAAGATGTTCCACTACACTGGTCTGAGCAAGACCATGATAATCTTCTGAGTTCGCCAGCAGAGTATATGGATGCTATGACAAATGCTATTCACATCATGTACACGTTCATCGATCGATCTTGTCAACTTCCACTCTCAGTCAGGACTCCGACTGATATACTCAAGCAACAGGTCCAACTCAAAGTGAATGTAGTATACTGGCTTAAGCACAATGATCATGTCCATGAACAAGTATGGCAAAAGCTTCTCAGCTATTTGTATGTCTTATACTACTCGTTAGATCAGTCTCTTCTCAAGAACATTCCAGCTCCACAAAGTATTGATCCTATGTATGTTCCAACGATGGCGATTCGTCATAATGATCCTACAATCAACTCGATGATGCTTCGTCGATTTACAATATTACGAACTCTGACAAAGACGTCTGCTATGGTAGTGTATGACAAACATCAAAGCAGAGTGGTTCCATATGAATCAATTATTAGACGACTATTCTGCCCACCATCCATCCGACAATCAATTGGCACAAATATCATGCGTCATTTACGGGGTGTATATATAGTCCATGATGTCCATGCACTGGCTACTAATCTTTATCCTGCCTTTCGCCGAGACTCGTCTAGCGTGCCTTTCTATCAAAGTACTCAACAATATCTTGACGTTATTCTATTTCTTGAAGACATGTTGCATCATTACTCATCCCATAATGTTCACCCAAAGTTCCTTGTTCAAGATTTACTGACTGGTCAGTGTTTAACTGATTTAGAGCAGCAATCCTGGATAAATCATCTTCATGATTTGAAGGAAGTTTCTGCTAATAGTGGCGATTTTCGTCGTCATCTTCGTTCTCACAGGCTTCAACGTATCGAATCCTGCTCTAGTACTTCCTATTTTACCATGTCTGATAAAGAGTTACAGCATAGTATTAAAACTATCCAACAGCTTCTAGTTGAATATGGAGTTTTATTTAGTGGTGGTGGAATGACTTCAGATGACGAGGAACTTGCTTATACTCAAGTTGGTTACGAGAGCTTATTGGAAAATCATCTTAATATCGGTGGTTTTGTAGGGTTTAATTTTGGTACTTTTCACAAACATTTGTTGAAATTTTGGTATCATCAAAATGATGGATTATTTGTTGGTGAACAGTCGCTGTTTTATATTGCCGACTTTGAACGAAAGCTAACGGACAGCGTACAACATAATTCGTCACCTAATCGCCAGATGAACCAATGGATGCAATGGTCAATGTCAGTTTTGTCCGCAGTGATTCTGATACTACGCCAATATTTTTATATGACCATCTCAAGTTACAATGAAGAGGATCAAAACAGAGTCACCCTTTTAGTTTGGGAGGTGGTTCTTAGCAGATTTGATGCTATTGATGGACCTATAGATGTAACATGGACAGCTAAATTAAGACAGGATATTCGAATAGCCTATATTCAATATCACAGTAATATCAACTATGTAGTTGATATCAAGGTTGCGGCTCTGCATATTACTGATGCGACAATGTTGAGAATCACGGGTTCATTTGATGATCCACCTGACTCGTCTCAAATTCGTTCTAGATTTACTCCATCTCCTTCAATTCATCAATCAGCATCTTCTAATATCACTCTATCACAACAACGACACTCAACATCCACAATTTCTTCACCCGTACCAACGAATGCTGCAGCAGTTCCCTTTCAACAAAATTCATTACCTCTAAATCCTCGAGCTCGGAATTCTCTTTCATCCAATATATTCGGACTAGGTTCCCCTATTTCTAATTCCATCAGGCCTGATACCTTCAATGTTCACTCGTCCCACTTAGAAAGTGATACAGATGAAGATGATATTCCATCGCGGAATGAACCATTATCTAGCATACCACTGTCTTATGGTGTTATTCAGGATGCTGACCCAATACCGATGTCTGTATCAATTCCTTCCTCTCTTCCAATTTCCTCCATCCCAATTTCAGTTGCATATCCAGCCGATCATAAGTTGATGCAATGGTCGTCCAACATGAAACAGGACTCTCAAATTCAATCCTTGGTATCTTCTCATGGTTCTTTATCCATGTACCCTGTTAGTGTACAAGCTGACCCTCCTGTACCTCTAGCTCCTGTAGCATTGCAAGCTTCATCCAATTCCAGACGAGTTGCCCCGGTTTTGGTTAATACGGCGAATAAAAGGCTCCATTTTCCCACCAAACTGCATGCTTACTTTATTAATGATGACTATCCTCCGGAGATTCGTCAATATGAAAGAGAATTTCTGGACAATTGTATCATCCAGCATTGTTGCGTTAATGACAAAATGATTCGTTTACCGTGCATTAATGACGATACGTATATCAATGAATTGAAACAGTTCCAGACAAATAATCTCATACAACATAAACGTGATTTTATTGCGCCCAGTCTGTGGCTGGAGGTCATGTATAACTACATGGAGAACATGTTTGTAATACAAAAGTCTACAATTCCAGATTCAGGAGATGG